>ENA-UEQJ01000109-UEQJ01000109.1-human-gut-metagenome-genome-assembly--contig:-NODE-109-length-59973-cov-20.047315_pt1 | contig 59973 bp, 55 predicted proteins | sample MGYA00242937_ERZ507938 | MGnify/ENA primary metagenome ERZ507938 (study PRJEB26167, sample SAMN06115437) | human gut metagenome | host: Homo sapiens | place: China:Gansu | collected 2015-07-03...
AACACCACGTTGTCACTCTTGCTTTTACTTCCTATAACAGTATCTATTTCCCAATGACCGAATTCATTGCGTTCATCCACATTAGAATCCCTCTCGTCTATGCTGCGACCCATATGCTTCAGATTTTTCTTTATGCTGCGGGTTGTTCTACGTCTTCTTACCTTTAATGGAAGGTCAATGTTGCGCAATCTAAGCAGCATGGAATCTACATAGTTATAGAGAGTCTTTACGCACACAATTTCTTTGAGAGGAAATAGATGATTGTCTAGGGCATAGCCATGGCAGGCATCCAAAGACCAGTGTTCTTGCAATACTTTTCGAACAGTCCAAGTAACAAAATTACTTGTAAGAAATCTTTTAGACTTGCAAATACTGTTGCTATGGCTAGCAATATAGGCACGTTGAGCACGAGCAGCTCCATATCTACCGGTATGAGGATGAGCACCACGCTTGAGTTCATTCCTGATAGTATTTGGAGCACAGTTAAAATACTTTGCCAGCTGACGAAGAGAATACTGTTTAGAGCTGTCAGACAGAATTCCTTGTAATTCCCTGCGGTCTCCTAAAGAAAAGTGTTTACCTTTTTGATGATTTGTGATATCTTTGGTGTAGTCCATTGTGATTACTCCTTAGTTAGTTTTTGTGTAGCAACTTAATCTTAACACAAAGGTATCACAATGGACTATTTTTTATTCAATTTTTCAGGTGTGCAATTTCATTATACAATGAGCCGAAAAGAAAAAAATAATGGATTTGGTGAACGCTAACAAAGATACTATTTACGCAGATTGCAGAGAGCAGGCTGCTTACGAAGAAGATGAAGACTATGAGGAGTAAAACACTAAAACCGAGCACTCACTAACGTGGGTGCTTTTTATTTTCCGGCATGCGAAGGTATACCGTTTTTTCTATGTTCAAAATCAGGAATAAAATCCTAATTTTATATAAAAAATGCTAAAGTTTGGATTCCATTCCAAACTTTTAGGGAAAATAGAGAAAACTTGGAATGCGTTCCAAGTTTTCTTGCGTTTATAACAGGTTTGCTTTACAATATAAGTAAGAGGTGATAACTATGCAGCTTATTCCAAGAAAAGAATATCTTGACTGGTTATGTCGCTGGCAGGATAAACAAATCATAAAAGTAGTATCCGGTGTACGCCGTTGCGGAAAATCAACCATGTTTACGCTGTTTAAACAGAACTTGCTTAAGCGAGGGGTAGATGAAAAACAAATTATCAGCATCAACTTTGAAGCAATGGAATTTGAAGCCTTACGGGATTATCATACTTTGTATCAATATATAAATGACCACCTGCAGCAGGAATGCAAAAACTATATTTTTTTAGATGAGGTACAGCATTGCACGGAATATCAAAAAGCTGTCGACAGCCTGTTCATTAAAGATAATTGCGATATATATCTTACAGGTTCCAACGCTTATTTTATGTCCGGAGAGCTGGCAACCGTTCTTTCCGGCAGATACGTTGAACTAAAGATGCTGCCACTGTCATTTAAAGAATTTGTATCTTCTTTTGCTCCGGAAAATGTTGACATAAGCATACAGGAAAAGTTTAATTTATACCTGAATTATGGTTCCTTTCCTTTTCTGGCACGTTACAATAGCTTTGACAGTGATGCTTATAATTATCTGCGTGATGTATATAATACAATTATTCTCAATGATATAGTAAAACGTCTGAAGATTACTGATGTGAACGCATTAGATAAGGTAACAAAATTTATCGCTGATAATATCGGTAATATTGTTTCTATAAACAAAATTGCGAATACCTTAAAATCCGGTGGCAAGAGTATAGACAACAAGACTGTTGAGAAGTATTTGCAGGGGTTGGTAGATGCTTTGTTTTTATATAAAGCTCCGCGCTTTAACATCAAAGGAAAGCAACTACTTACCAATCTGCCTAAATATTATATTGTTGATATTGGTATGCGCAATATCCTGATACGTAATAAAGAAAGCGATATAGGTCATATCATAGAAAATCTTGCCTATCTGGAGCTGATGCGACGCGGTTATGATGTATACGTGGGGGATATTGATAAAGGTGAGGTTGACTTTGTAGCCATTAAAAACAACCAGACAGAATATTACCAGATATCCGCTACTACGTTAAACCCTGATACATTAGCAAGAGAGTTGGCACCGCTACAAAGCGTACAGGATAATTATCCAAAATATCTTTTGACACTTGACGAGCTTTTTGGCGAAGCTAATTATAATGGAATACAAAAGAAAAACCTGATAAAATGGTTGCTTGAATGAGAGATATAAAAAGCTTGCCTCCAAGCTGACAGCATAAAAACTTCTTCCATATATACTATAAATTTCATCCGTTCTTCACAGCAGCTCGTGCCTTGCACTTCGCTGCTGTTTTTTTATGCGCCCCGATATGCTATAATATATAATGTATAATTAGCTTTACTGCAATGAGCGTTAAAGCCTCAGCGGAATAAATTCCGCCTCGGCCTGCAGCGCTTCTTCGCAAGCAATAAGGAGTGATAAGCATGGAGATAAAATCTGTCGCACTTTTAGGAGCAGGAGCCGTAGGCTCTTATATAATCTGGGGACTGAGCAAGCTCCCCGATATCAGATTCGGCATTATCGCCGAAGGCAGCCGTGCTGCGCGTTTGCGTGACGAGGGCTGCAGCATCAACAACGTAACCTACCATCCGCAGGTGTGGAGCCCGCAGGAAGCCAAGGGCGTAGATCTGTTGATTGTCGCTTTGAAATACGGCGCTCTGCCCGGCGCACTGGCAAGCATCCGCGAGGCAGTTGGCCCTAATACCACTGTCATGAGCCTGATGAACGGCGTGGACAGTGAGAAAATTATTGCCGGCGCTATCGACAGCAAGCAGATTCTGCCTGCACTGATCAAGATTGCATCGCGCCACGATGGCAACGGTGTGCGCTTCAACCCGGAAAAGACTATCGGTATTGTTTTCGGCGAAGCGCAGGCACCGTTTGAGAGTGAGCGTGTGCTGGCGATTGAAGCGCTTATGCGCAGCGCCGATATCCATATCCGCCATACGGATTGCATTAATGAAGAAATCTGGTGCAAGTTCCGCCTGAACGTCTGCAACAATCTGCCGCAGGCTGTTATTGGGGCAGGTCTTGGCTGCTACCGGGACAGTGAGCATATGCGTGCGATTAAGGAAGGACTGCGCCGTGAACTGGAGGACATCGCCGCCGCCAAGGGCATTGATATGAGCAAATGTCCCGCAAGCTCCGGTCGTGGCAGCGCCGTTCCGCCATCCGTGCGCTATTCTACGCTGCAGGATCTGGACGCAGGCAGACACACTGAGATTGATATGTTCTCCGGTGCTCTGATGGCGATGGGCAAGGAGCTGGGGATTCCCACACCCTACAACGAATATACCTATCATATTATCAAAGCGTTGGAGGAAAAGAACGACGGTCTGTTCGATTACTCCGGCCAAAACAAAGAAAATACATGCGCGCGTTGAGTGCGCATTAAAGGAGGCAGAAAGCAGATGAAGAATTTGCTGACGATTGCCGGCAGTGATTCCAGCGGTGGCGCGGGAATTCAGGCCGATTTAAAGACCTTTGCCGCTCACGGTACCTTCGGTATGAGCGTCATTACCGCCGTTACGGCACAAAACACCTGTGGTGTTACCGCAGTACAAAATATTGACTGTGATATCGTAGAAGCGCAGATTGCTGCCATTTTTGATGATATCCATGTGGACGCAGTAAAAATAGGCATGGTATCGCAGCCGGAGATTATCCGCACGATTGCCGCCTGCCTGCGCCGTTATCAGCCACGCATTATCGTGGTGGACCCGGTAATGATTTCCAAAAGCGGTTATCCGCTGCTGGCACCGGAGGCCTGCGAAACGCTGATTAAGGAGCTGCTGCCGTTGGCTACGCTGGTTACGCCCAACCTGCCGGAAGCAGAGGCAATTACCGGCATGCAGGTTACGGAAAAGGCGCAGATGCGCGCCGTAGCGGAAAAAATTATTGCTCTGGGAGCGAAGGCTGTGCTCGTAAAAGGCGGTCATTTGAGCGATACAGCGGATGATTTGCTCTTTGACGGCAGCACGGAAACGTGGTTCCCCGGCAAGCGCATCCCTACGAAAAATACTCATGGCACAGGCTGCACGCTTTCGAGCAGTCTGGCGGCAAATCTGGCCAAGGGGTTGGTGCTGCCTGAGGCAGTACGCACCTCCAAGGCCTACGTTACCGAAGCCATCGAGCATGGCATTGAACTAGGTAGCGGCTGCGGACCGACGCATCATTTTGTTGATTTATACAGAAAGGCTGGTATCTTAGACTAATGGACTTAAAAAATACTTTTGGCGAGCTGGTTGACAAGCTGCGTAAGGCAAGACCTGTCATCCACGAAATTACTAATTACGTTACGGCGGAAAGCTGTGCAGATGCTGCACTGGCAGCAGGTGCTTCTCCTGTAATGGCTGATGAGCCGGAGGAAGTTATCGAAATTACTGCCGGTGCCAACGCACTGGTGCTGAATCTTGGTACGCTGAGCTTCAATAAGCAAATTGCTATGGAGCGTGCGGCGCAGGCGGCCAAAACCAAGGGCATCCCCGTAGTACTGGACCCCGTGGGCGTAATGGCTTCTACCGTACGTCTGAACTTCGCGCTGAAGCTGCTGAACGCAGGCTATATTGACATCGTGCGCGGCAACCACAGCGAATGCCAGGCGCTGCTGCTGGGTGCAACCGGCGGCCGTGGCGTGGACAATATGGAGCAGGGCACCGAAGAGGGCGAAGCACTGCGCACCGCTAAGGATGCTGCTGCCAAATTCGGCTGCGTGTTTGCTGTCACCGGCCCGATAGACAACATCAGCAACGGCAAGCAGGCTGTTGTACTGAACAACGGTCACCCGCTAATGCAGGATATCACCGGCAGCGGCTGCATGACTACTACCTTAGTTGCCTGCTGCGCCGCTATTACCAAGGATATGCTCGTTGCGGCAGCACTGGGCGTAGTAATCATGGGCCAGAGCGCCGAGCTGGCTGCCAACTTCCTCGAGAAGAAGGACGGCCCCGGCATGTTCAAGGTACGCCTGATTGACGCCATTTACCATGTAACTACGAAGTGGAATCTAGTAAATCTTAAGCCGGAGGAAAAGGTGTCCTGATGAAAGCACAGCCTGATTACAGTATTTATCTGGTTACGGACGATGGCTGCCTGCAGGGAAGGACGCTTATTGACTGCGTGCGTGAGGCGCTCGAAGGCGGCGTGACGCTGGTGCAGTACCGTGCCAAGACAGCATCCAGCGCGGAAATGTACGCCGAAGCGCTGCAGCTGAAAGCACTGTGCGACAGCTTTAATGTGCCGCTGATTATCAACGACCGTCTGGATATCGCCATGGCGGTGGGGGCAGCAGGTGTACACCTGGGGCAGGACGACCTTCCCTGCGCTGCGGCGCGCAAGATTCTGGGCGAGGATTATCTCATCGGTGTTTCGGCGCACAATCCGTCGGAGGCTAAAGCGGCGCTGCAAAACGGTGCGGATTACCTTGGCTGCGGCGCTGTCTTCGGCACTGCTACCAAGGCAGACGTGCAAAAGCTTGGTACTGATGGTTTAGCTGCTATCTGCAGGGAGAAGGGACTGCCTGTTGTCGGCATCGGCGGCGTAACTGCGGACAATTACCGCGAGGTGCGCGCGGCAGGCGCTGACGGCGCAGCCATAGTCAGCGGCATACTGGCGCAGTCAGATATCCGCGCTACGGTAAAAGCGATTGCTAAGGTAAGCCAAGAGTTTGCCAAATAACAAGCGTTATCACAAACATCCTGTTCAATAAAATTATGGTCATCTTTCATGGTGGCCATTTTTGCATTATGGCCGATTTTCCGAATTATTTTTAGTTAAAACTGAAAAATGTTCACTAATATGCCTATATTTATCGCTATCCATATTGGATAAAACGCCGAAGTGTGTTAAAATAGAAACATAAATAGCAAGTATTCACCTCGAAAAAATTACATTGGAGGCCGTGTATATGAGTAACATTAGAAGACTTTTTGTAGAAAAGAAGGATGCCTTTGCTGTCGAAGCACATGGCTTGCTTGCAGATCTGCGCAACAACCTTGGTATGAGCAATCTTACCGGTATGCGTATCGTTAACCGCTATGACGTGATGGGCCTGAGCGATGAGGAATTCGCTATGGCTAAACAGCTGGTGCTGTCCGAGCCGCCTGTCGACAATGTCGTAGAAGAGGAGCTGCCGCTGGCTGCAGGCGAGGCTGCCTTCGCCGTAGAGCTGCTGCCCGGTCAATACGACCAGCGTGAGGATTTTGCCGAACAATGTATCCAGCTGATTACCCAAAAGGAGCGCCCGATGGTTGCTGCTGCTAAGGTATATGTGCTGGAAGGCAAGCTGACTGCGGAAGAAGTCGAAAAAATCAAGGCTTACTGCATCAACCCGATTGAAGCGCGTGAGGCTGAGCAGGCTAAACCCGAAACCCTCATCAGCACCTGCGAGGAGCCGGAAAAGGTTAAATCCGTTACCGGTTTCCTGACCATGTCCAAAGAAGAAGCGGAAGCACTGCGCCAATCCATGGGCCTGGCTATGAGCCTGGACGACCTGCTGTGGTGCCAGAAATACTTCAACGAAGAACACCGCGAGCCTACTATTACCGAAATCCGTGTGCTGGATACCTACTGGTCCGACCACTGCCGTCATACCACCTTCATGACTCAGATTGAAGATGTAGATATCGTTCCCGGCACCTTTACCCAGCCTGTACAAGAGGCTTATGACAAATACATGGCTGCCCGTGACGAGGTTTACGGTGAAGACACCGAGCGTCCGGTAACCCTGATGGACATTGCCGTAATCGGCATGAAGAAGCTGCGCAAGGAAGGCAAGCTAGCTGACCTTGACCAGTCAGAAGAAATCAATGCATGCTCTATCGTTGTGCCTATCGAAATCGACGGCAAGACTGAAGAGTGGCTGGTAATGTTCAAAAACGAAACCCATAACCATCCGACCGAAATCGAACCGTTCGGCGGCGCTGCAACCTGCCTCGGCGGTGCAATCCGCGACCCGCTGTCCGGCCGTTCCTATGTATATCAGGCTATGCGTGTAACCGGCAGTGCTGACCCGCGCACCCCAATCAGCGAAACCCTGCCCGGCAAGCTGCCTCAGCGCAAGATTACCATCGGCGCAGCTGCAGGCTACAGCTCCTACGGCAACCAGATCGGTCTGGCAACCGGCCATGTACAGGAATACTATCATGATAAATTTGTTGCGAAGCGTATGGAAATCGGCGGCGTAATCGGCGCTGCTCCCCGTAGCGCAGTTCGCCGTGAGCGTCCCGCTGCCGGCGATATCGTAGTGCTGCTGGGCGGCAAAACCGGTCGTGACGGCTGCGGCGGTGCAACCGGTTCCTCTAAGGAGCACACCGTTGACTCCCTCATGAGCTGTGGCGCAGAGGTACAGAAGGGTAATCCTCCAACCGAACGCAAAATCCAACGTTTGTTCCGCAACCCTGCCGTAACCGCAATGATCAAACGCTGCAACGACTTCGGTGCAGGCGGTGTATCCGTTGCTATCGGCGAGCTGACCGACGGTCTTGTTATTGACCTAGATAAGGTTCCCAAGAAATATGAAGGCCTGGACGGCACCGAGCTGGCTATCTCCGAATCTCAGGAGCGTATGGCTGTTGTTATCGCTGCCGCTGACCGCGACGCCTTCATCAAATATGCTGACGAAGAAAACCTGGAAGCAACTGTTGTTGCCGACGTTACCGAAGAACCGCGCCTGGTTATGTTCTGGCGTGGCGATAAAATTGTTGACCTGTCCCGCGCTTTCCTCGATACCAACGGCGTTGCACAACACACCAATATCGTAGTAAGCGAAGAAAAAGAGGACAACGTATTCGAGCAGGTTCCTGCCGAAGTAACCTCTGCTGCTGACCTTGAAGCTGCATGGCTGGCTAACCTAGGCCGTCTGAATGTCTGCAGCGAAAAGGGCCTGTCCGAGCGTTTTGACAGCACCATCGGCCGTGGCACCGTAATGATGCCGTTCGGCGGCAAAACCCAGCTCACTCCGAGCGATGGTATGGTAGGCCGCATCCCCGTACTGCACGGCAACACCACCGCAGCAAGCGTAATGGCCTGCGGCTACAACCCGAACGTTGCTTGCTGGAGCCCGTTCCATGGCGCTATGTACGCTGTAACCGAATCCGTAGTTCGTGCCGTAGCTCTGGGTGCTGACCCCGCTAAGCTGCGCCTGACTCTGCAGGAGTACTTCCCGAAACTGCATGATGCCAACAGCTGGGGCCAGCCGTTCAGCGCACTGCTGGGCGCCTTCACCACACTTGATGCTCTGGACCTGCCGGCAATCGGCGGCAAGGACAGCATGAGCGGTACCTTCATGGATAAAACCGTTCCGCCGACACTCGTTTCCTTCGCAGTAGGCGTAATCGACGGCAACAAGGCTGTATCTGCCGACTTCAAGGCAGCAGGCGACAAGGTAATCTTCCTGTCCTGCCCGCGCAATAGTGCAGAAGTACTGGACTTTGCAGTGCTGAAGGAAAACCTGACCGCTGTACACAAGGCTATGGAAGCAGGCAAGATTGCTGCTGCTGCCGCTGTTAAAGAGGGCGGCGTAGCTGCACTGGTAACCACCATGAGCCTGGGCAACGAGCTTGGCTTTGAATTTATCAAACCGTTCCACGATACCGACAGCCTCTTCACTCTGCAGCCAGGCGGCATGGTCCTCGAGCTGGCAGCCGGCGTAGAACCGGAAGAGCTGTTCGAAGGTCTGGATTACATGCTGCTCGGCCACACTACTGCCGAAGCAGGCATCACCATCAACGACACCAAGATTGACGCTGAGAAAGCCTTTGCCGCATACCGCGAGCCGCTGCTGGGCATCTTCCCGGACGGCACTCCGAAGGCAGAAGAGCCTGCTGACATCGCTATGCCGCTGTACAAGAGCGAGCTGACTTTGACCGCTCCGGTGAATATCGCCAAACCGCGCGTATTCATCCCCGTATTCCCCGGCAACAACTGCGAATACGACAGCGCCCGTGCTTTTGAAGCTGCAGGTGCCGAAGCTAACACCTTCATCGTGCGCAACCTTACCGCTGCTGCTATCGAAGAATCCGTAGAAGCAATGGTTAAATATATCAACAACTCCCAGATTGTGATGATTCCCGGTGGCTTCAGCGCCGGTGACGAGCCTGACGGCAGCGGCAAGTTCATCGCTACCATGTTCCGCAACCCGCGCATCAAGGAAGCAATCAGCGACCTCTTGGAAAACCGCGATGGCCTGATGCTGGGTATCTGCAACGGCTTCCAGGCATTGATTAAGCTCGGCCTCGTTCCGTACGGCGATATCCGCGATATGACCAGCGATGCACCGACACTGACCTTCAACAACATCGGCCGTCATATTTCCCAGATTGTTACCACCAGAGTTGTTTCCAACAAATCTCCGTGGTTCAGCCTGTGCGAACCAGGCGAAGAGCATGCTGTTGCCGTATCCCACGGCGAAGGCCGCTTCTACGCTCCGGAAAGCACTATCAAAGAGCTGTTCGCTAACGGCCAGGTTGCTACCCAGTATGTAAATGCTCAGGGCGTACCGACCATGAACACTCCGTTCAACCCGAACGGCAGCCTGTATGCTATCGAAGGCATCACCAGCCCCGACGGACGTATCCTCGGCAAGATGGGCCACAGCGAGCGTTTTGCTCCGGGCCTGTTCCGCAACATTGCGGGCGACAAGGATCAGAAGATTTTCCTGTCCGGCGTAAGCTACTTCAAATAAGCTGAGGCTTAAAACTGACACAATAAAACGCTCTGCTGACCGCAAGGTTGGCAGAGCGTTTCTGTATATGTTTATATGTATATTATTGCTGTCGCAGAAAACCGTACAAACGCAGGCCGGGCAAGCCTTTGCGCGTGTACGGTTTTTGTTATGATGTACGGTTTAGACGATTATGCTATAATATACACATAACAAATGAGTGGAGGCGTATACAATGCTAGGTGCAATTATTGGCGATATTGTCGGTTCACGTTTTGAATGGGATAATTACAAAGCGAAGGATTTTGAGTTTTTTACTAATGACTGCTTTTTCACAGATGACAGCGTAATGTCTTTGGCGTTATGTGAGGCGCTTTTGGAGAGCAAGCCTGATTTCAGCGATTTGCGCGAGCAGGCTGTAGCAAAAATGCGTGCTTTTGGTGAGGCATATCCTGATGCCGGTTATGGCAGAACCTTTTCCTGCTGGCTTTATTTTGACGACCCGCAGCCTTATAACAGCTATGGCAATGGTTCGGCAATGCGCGTGAGCGGTATTGTTTATGCTACGAATACCCTAGAGCAGGTCAAACAGCTTTCGCTGATGGTGACGGACGTGACGCACAACCATTCGGAAGGCATCAAGGGAGCGGAGGCAACTGCTGTGACAGCATTTATGGCCAAGCAGGGCGCAACTATGCAAGCCATCAGGGATTATATTAATGCCAACTATTATCCTATGGACTTCACGCTCGACGGTATCCGCGATTCCTATATGTTCAACGAAACCTGCCAGAATACCGTACCGCAGGCATTGATGGCCTTCTTTGAGTCGACAAGCTATGAAGATGCTATCCGTAATGCTATTTCTATCGGCGGTGACAGCGACACACTGGCAGCAATCACCGGTGCGGTAGCAGAATGCTACTACGGCATACCACAAAAACTACGGGAGCAGGGTATGAGCTATCTGGACGAAAGACTGCTTGGTGTATTGCGCGCTTTTGAAGCAAAGTATCCGCCGAAGGTTGCGGAGTTATAAGTGCAACACAAAAACCGTACAGCCCCAAAGCCTTATGCAGCAAGGGGTTGTACGGTTTTGTACGGTTTGTACGGTTTTTAGTGAGCGCTCAGCCCTTATAGAAAAAATAGCTGATGACTGCTACCTGCAGAAAGAAAATGAGCGGTACGCCGAAGATAAACTTCAAATGCTGTGTCTTATGGCGGAAAAGCTGCATGGCGATAAATGCGCCTGCGCTGCCGCCGAGCGCTGCCAAAAACAGCAGCACTATTTCCGGCACACGCCAGCTGTGCAGCTTGGCGAAGGCTTTATCTGCACCGTAGACGACAAAGGCGGTGCAGTTGATGAAGATCAGGTAATAATATAAAAAACTGTGCATGGTTCATACCCTCACTTTCTCCTGTTCAGCTGAAGCTTTACTCCAGCAGCTTGGCGATATCCGGCAGGGGAGCGACGCTGCGCTTTAAAATGCCGTGCATATAGGCAATAGCAATGCCGTAGTTGGTCATGGGGACGTTCTGCGCTGCAGCACATTCGCTGCGGCTTTGCATTTCGCGTTCGTTGAGCATGCAGCCACCGCAATGCACTACAAGTTTATATTGTGACAAATCCTCAGGGAATTCCGTGCCGCTGCTGAAGCAGAATTCAGGCTCCGCTTTGGTGAAGCTGCGAATCCAGCCGGGAAGCTTTACTGTGCCGATGTCCTGACATTGGCGGTGGTGTGTGCAGCCCTCGCTGATGAGTATCTTATCGCCATCCTGCACTGTATCGAGCACACGCACTGCCTTCACGGCTGCGCTGAGCGTGCCCTTGTAGCGCGCCATGAGGATGGAGAAGGAGATGAGCGGAATGGTGGGCGGCACAATTTTGCTGACTACGCCGAAGGCTTGGCTGTCGGTTACAACGAGCTTGGGCGGGAAGGCGAGGCGTGCCAGTGCTTCCGCCAGTTCGCTTTCCTGCACAGTTACGGTAATGCCCTTGTTGTCGAGCACGTTGCGCAGTACCTGCTGCTGCGGCAGTATCAATCTGCCCTTGGGGGCGGCGCTGTCAATCGGCGTTACGAGCACTACGATGTCGCAGGGCTTAATCAAATCGCCAAGCAGCTGGCGTTCTACCTCACGCGGGCGCAAAGCAGCGATAGCCTCCTTCAGCTCGTTGATGTTACGGTTGGTGATGGCGCTGACAAGGAAGCATTGCTTAGTGAGCTTCATGGCCTCCATAGTGAGCAGTGCCTGGCGCATTTCGTCTAACAGTTCTACTTTGTTCAGCACAAGGATGGAGGGCAGTTTTTTCGCCTGCAGCTGCTGCCACAGTGCTTTATCCGCTTCGCTGAGGCCAACACTGGCATCTACTACGAGCAGAGCGATGTCGCACTTATTCAGCACCTGCTGAGCCTTGGCGATGCGCTGCGCGCCCAGCTCGCCTTCATCGTCGAGGCCGGGGGTATCGATAATCATTACGGGGCCGAGGGGCAAAAGCTCCATAGCCTTATATACAGGGTCGGTAGTGGTGCCCTTTTGTTCGCTGACAATGGCAAGCTCCTGACTGGTGATGGCGTTGATTAGGCTGGACTTGCCGGCATTACGCTTGCCGAAGATACCGATGTGGATACGCTCGGCAGCGGGAGTTGTATTCAATGACATAGTGGGTTCTCCTTTTTATGTAGATGAAATTGTGATAATCACATGGTATATCAAAGCTAAGATTTATGAATATGGGAATGGAATGTCGCGTAAGGAAAAAAAATTACAGCGAATGAGTGTCTGGAACCACAGAAGGGGCGCAATGTCTGAGCGCTATGCAAACTCATATTGCAGAATCTCTTGGCTTCGCGCGAGTTTTGCGCCGCTTCGTCTTGGTTCCACACGAAATGAGTGGCCGTAATTTTTCCTGACTGAAGGGACATTTTGTTTCCCGTAGTAAGTATTCTTGCTGATAGCCATATTTCCTTCATTAGGATAGCAAAAAAGGCTGCAGCACTTTCGCACTGCAACCTCATTGTTGCAAATTATTTTACAAGCTCCATTTTGGGGTTAGGATTGTATTTACGGCCGGCCTTAGCGCAGTCCTTGCCATCAACCTTAACGATATCCGCAGTATAGTTGATGTTGCCGTCGAAGAAGGAAGAACCTACTGCATAGGTATCAACAGGCACGCCCATTTCCTCAAAGGCTGCTACGCGCTCAGCGTCAAAGCCGCCGGAGGCGATAATCTTAACGTGGTTGAAGCCCTCGGCATCCAGCGCACGGCGAACGTTGCAAACCAGCTCCTTGCAAACACCGGTCGGCTTAAAGGTACCAATCTGAGTCCACAGGCTCTTGTCAACCATGCTGCCGGAGGTATCCAGACGCACACCTGCGAGCTTTTTGCCCAGCTTGCGGGCCACAGCCAGAGAAGTGTTTACGCAGTCGTTGTCAAAATCAACCAGAGCGATACGTGCGATAGACGGATCAACATATTTATCGAATGCTTCGGTAGCAGCGACAGTGTCACCCTTGTAGGAAGCAATCAATGCATGGGGGATAGTACCCAAACCCTTGCCGCCTGCTGCCAGAGCATTGGCATCGGTAGAGAAGCCGTGGATGCCGCCAACCAAAGCTGCATAGCCGTCGGATTCCTGAGTCTGGTAAATATCATAACGTGCAGGGAAGAAAAGCACCGGCTTGCCGTTGGCAGCCTTCACTACGCGGCGAACATTTGTAGCAATGCGGCTCTGGCGTGCCAGAATACCCAGATAGATGGTTTCCAGATGCGCAAAGTCGGCATAATCGCCTTCGATAGTCATAACGGTTTCCCACTCGTCAACCTCTTCGCCGTCACGCAGGGAATGAATTTCGATAGTTTCCGGATGGAAAGCGCATTGACGGATCAGAGCAATGACCTCGTCGGTACCGCAAACAACAACATGGTCACGGGCGAACACCTGCATCAGCACACGCGGATGATAATTATCACCGTTTAAGATTTCTTCGGAACGCATAAAATATGCGTCAGTATAATAACCTTCTTTAATTTTTTCTACAGGAAAGCTAAAGCTTTCAACAGGTCTTCTTGTAGTCATTTGATGAGCCTCCCAAAAATTTCTCACGAATTTTACTCTTTGCGAGAACATTAACTATTGATTGTAGTTAAAAATATGATACAATATAAAGGCTATGATAGCAAGCCTTTTTCGCAAAAAAATTCCGATTAGCTATATTTACGATACAATATAGATGGTGATACATATGCACGAAACACGAAAAAAATATACTGTGCTCCTGCTTTCGGCACCCATAGGCTCGGGACACAGGCTGGCAGCCGAAGCGCTGGAGCAAGCCTTAGCCGACCGTCCGGAGGTTGAGGTCATCCACGGCAACATCTTCGACTTCTTCCCGCAGTTTCTGGGCAAGGTCTTTCTCGGCACCTACCTGTGGATTTTAAAATACTGCCCCTGGCTTTATAAGCTGGCCTACAGCTGGGGCAACAAGCAGGGCGGCTCTTTATGGATGCGTGAGCTTTTAAACCGCCTGTTGGCGTGGTTAGGAGGCAGCTATCTGCGCAGCGTACAGCCTGATGCGGTAATCGCTACGCACGCTACACCCGCAGGCATCATCGGCTATTACAAAAAGCAGCATCCCAAGCTTTGGCTCGGTGCTGTAGTGACCGACTTTACTATTCACCGCTGGTGGGTTTGCGACGGTGTGGATACCTATTTTATCGCCGACGAGCTGCTGCGTGACAAGCTCGCTACCGATGCCGACATTCAGGCTACGGGCATTCCCGTGCGTCAGCAGTTTATGATTAAGCATGACAAGCAGAAATGCCGCGAGTTCTTCGGCTGGGACGAAACCGAACGCGTCTGCCTGCTGATGGGCGGGGGCGAGGGCCTGCTGCCGATGGCCGAGATAATTACGGCACTGCAGCGCGCCGCTCTGAAAAACCTGCGCGTTGTTGCTGTCACAGGCCACAACGAAGCGTTAGCGGCACAGCTGCAAGCCAAATACGGCGCTACTGCCGAAATCTACGGCTTCCGTGAGGACGTACCACAGCTCATGGCCGGCGCTGATATGATTATCACCAAGGCCGGCGGTTTAACCTCTGCCGAGGTGCTGGCGAGCGGACTGGACCTTTTAATCTACAAGCCGCTGCCGGGGCAGGAGGAGGGCAACGCAGCTTTCCTGCAGCAGTATTGCGGCGCTCTGGTAGCACGTTCTACCGACGAGCTGGTGCAGCACATCAAAAACAGCACGGTAAGCCCGCGTGAGGCAGCAGCCTGCAGTGAGCACGCACATCCTTTGGCAGCACAGCAGATTGTCGACTACGTTATGCAAAGACTGCAAAAATAATTTTCGGACTCCTTCGGATGAGGGAGTCCTTTTGTTGTATATAGGCCGATGTTTGGGCCTTTTCGTGAAGAATTTGCCCCGCATTTGGCTGACAATTTCTTCTATTGTATAATTAATTTACTTGACCAATACGAATTTCATCATTATAATGTAAGAAAATCGCATATTATGAAGGCTGTGGCATGTAGTTCCGCTCTGACTGCATAATCATGTATTTATTACAGGAGGAGTGTGACCTTATGGATACCACCTTATACCTTGCCGCTGTCTGCGCTGTTGTCCCCGGTCTGGGACGCAGCAGAATACCTGATCTGATTAACGCTCTGGGCAGTGCCCGCGCTGTTTTTGAAGCGAGTGCCGCCACGCTTACGGCAACCGGCCTCTGTACGCCGCGAGCAGTGCAAAGCTTTATCAGCAACCGTGATGCGCGTCTGCCGCAAAGGCTGGATTACTTCTGCCGTCATAACGGCGTGCAGATACTGGCCTATACCGACGCTGCCTATCCGCAGAGCCTGCAGCAATTAAGCGACAAGCCCTTAGTTTTGTACGTCAAGGGCAAGCTGCCTCAGGCAAATTATGCTTTGGCCATCGTCGGCTCACGACGCTGCAGCGAATACGGCGTGCGTGCCGCAGGCTACTTTGCCAAGACGATGACGCGCGAAGGCATACCGATCATCAGCGGCGGTGCCAAGGGCATCGACACGGCGGCACACGAGGCCTGCCTGCAGGCCGGAGGTACGACGGTGGCAGTATTAGGCTGCGGGTTGGATATTGTCTATCCTCCCGAAAACGCCAAGCTGTTCGCCCGCATTGCCGAGCATGGAGCACTGGTAACGGAATATCCGCCGGGAGTTCCGCCAGCAGCGGCAAATTTTCCTGCGCGCAACCGTATCATCGTTGGTCTGTCGCAGGCCGTACTGGTAGCAGAGGCAGGCAAGCGCAGCGGCGCTGTAATTACGGCGAATATCGCTGCCGACGAGGGACGTGAGGTATACTGCGTACCGGGGAATATTTTCGACGGCGGCAGCATAGGCTGTCATGAGCTTATCCGTACCGGTGCCAAGCTGGTAGATATGCCACAGGATATTTTAGACGATAAAAGAAGTTGGCAGCAGGCGATGAACCGCTGCATAACCCAGCCGAGTATATTTGATTGTGCGCCGCAGGAACCAAAGCCTGCGCCCGCACCTGTCACAACGGAATTAGGAGCGAAGCTGCTTGCGCTTTTGCAGGCAGGAGCGCTTTCTTTAGAAAAGCTGACGGAGCAGAGCGGAGCCGCTTTTGCTGCCGTGAGCATGGAGCTGCTTGACCTGCAGGCCGCCGGACTGGTGGCGACAGACCAGGCGCAGCGTTACTACCGAAAGTAGGAGGAACATAAATGGCAAAGACTCTGGTTATCGTGGAATCACCTACGAAATCCAAGACTATCGAAAAATTTTTAGGCAAAAACTATACTGTAAAGGCTTCTATGGGACACTTGCGCGACCTGCCGAAAAGCACCCTAGGTGTAACCTTTCTGCCGGACGAGGAGCATGCAAACGAATTTGAGCCGAAATATATCAATATCCGCGGTAAAGGCGATTTAATCAAAGCGCTGAAAACAGAAGCAAAAAAAGCCGACAAAGTTTTACTGGCAACTGACCCTGACCGCGAGGGTGAAGCAATCAGCTGGCATCTGGCTTTTATTCTGGGCATCGACCCGACATCTGCCTGCCGCATTGAATTTCATGAGATTACCGCTGCCGCTGTCAAGGACGCTATCAAGCATCCGCGCTGCATTGACATGGATATGGTTGATGCACAGCAGGCACGCCGCATTTTAGACCGCATCGTAGGCTATCAGCTGAGCCCGCTGCTGTGGCGCAAAATCCGCAAGGGTCTGAGCGCCGGCCGCGTACAATCCGTTGCTACCAAAATCGTTGCTGACCGCGACCGTGAAATCGAAGATTTCGTACCGGTAGAATACTGGACGTTAAGCGCCAAGCTGCGTGAAGGCAGTAAGGGACAGCTCTTTGAAGCGGAAGCAGTAAAATACAAAGGCAAAAAGCTGGAGCTGCACAATGAGGCAGAGGCCAGAGCAGCGGAAGAAGCGCTGTCCAAGGCCGATTACATCGTGAGCGACGCAGTAAAGAAGGAACGCAAGCGTCACCCCGTACCGCCGTTTACTACCTCCAGCATGCAGCAGGAGGCCAACAAAAAGCTCAACTTCAGCGCCAAAAAGACCATGATGCTCGCACAGCAGCTTTATGAAGGCGTATCCCTGGGCAAAACTTCCGTCGGCCTGATTACCTACATGAGAACCGACTCCGTGCGTCTGGCAGAGGTTGCCATTGCCGAAATCCGCGACTATATCAAGCAAAACATCGGCAGCGAATTCTGCCCGGCGAAGGAAAACCATTACAGCACCAAAAAGAACGCTCAGGACGCACATGAGGCGATTCGTCCGACCAGCGTCATGCGTACCCCGGCCGAGATGCAGAAGTACCTCACCAATGACCAGCTGAAGCTGTATACGCTCATCTGGAACCGCGTTGTTGCCAGTCAGATGACGGACGCTGTTTATGATGTTACCACCCTGACGATTGATGCCGCCGACTACCAACTGCGTGCAACAGGCTCCGTACTGAAATTCCCGGGCTTCTTGCAGCTGCACAGCAAATATGACGATAAAGAAAAGGACTCCAAGGTTCCTTACGTTGAACCCGGCAGCAAGCTGCTGCTTTACAAGCTCATGCCGGCAGAGCAGCACTTTACCGAGCCGCCTGCGCACTTCACCGAAGCAACGCTTATCAAAGAGCTGGAGGAGAAGGGCATCGGCCGCCCCAGCACATTTGCACCTACCATCGTTACACTGCTTACACGCGGTTACGTTGTCAAAGAGGCCAAAAAGCTGCTCGTTACCGAGCTTGGCATTATGACCGTAGATATGCTCACCGAATATTTCAAGGGACTCATCAACATCGGCTTCACCGCCCAGATGGAGGAAAAGCTGGATGAGGTTGCCGAGAAGAAGCACACCAAGGACGAAGTTCTCAGCGAATTCTATGGTCCCTTCAAAAAGGATCTGGACCACGCAGGCGTGGCTATTCCTATTGTCGAAATCCCGCTGGAGGTCTCCGACGTTCCCTGCGACAAGTGCAACGACGGCACCATGATGGTTATCCGCGAGGGACGCTTCGGCAAGTTCCTGGCTTGCCCCAACTTCCCCAAATGCCGCAATACCAAACCCATTCTGCACCCGATTGGTGTAAAATGTCCTAAGTGCGGCGCCGATATCCTCGAACGCAAGAGCAAAACCGGTAAGGTATTCTATGGCTGCGAAAAATATCCCGAGTGCGATTACACCACCTGGGATAAGCCGCTTAACGAAAAATGCCCGGACTGCGGCGCTATGATGGTAGAGCACGTTGAACGCAACGGCAGCAAGCGCAAGTTCTGCAGTAACCCGGAATGCTCCAAGGCAAGACCAGTATATGCTTCCAAAACCGCTGCAGCAAAGACTACGGAAGCTACAACCACCGCAACCAAGAAAACTACGGCGGCTAAAAAGACTACTGCTACCAAAACCACTGCAGCAAAAAAGACTACAGCTACTAAAGCTACTACCGCTAAAAAAACCGCTACTGCAAAGAAAACAACCGTAACGAAAAAAACTACTACAACTAAGAAAGGCAGCAACGAATAAATGACTATCTCTCCTGTACATGTAATCGGTGCGGGTCTGGCAGGCTGCGAAGCCGTTACCCAGCTCACGCGTCACGGTATCCCTGTAATCCTGCACGAAATGCGTCCCGTAAAAAGTGACGGAGCACATAAAACCGCATATTTTGCCGAGCTTGTATGCAGCAACTCCCTGCGCGCAGCCAACATTGAAAACGCTGTCGGCCTGCTGAAGGAAGAAATGCGCCGTTTAGGCTCCCTCATCATGCAAAAAGCTGATGAGCATCAGGTGCCTGCCGGCGGCGCTCTGGCTGTTGACCGCGACGGCTTTGCCGCTGCCGTAACCGAAGCAGTGAAGGCCAATCCGCTCGTTACCGTTATCCACGAAGAAGTGACCGATCTTGAAAGCCTCGAAGGCACTGTCATCGTAGCCAGCGGCCCTCTGACCAGCGACGCGCTTTTCGCCGATATCAAAAAGCTGCTGCAGGCTGATTATCTGCACTTCTTTGATGCGGCAGCACCGATTGTTACCGCCGATTCCCTGGACTACGACAAGGTTTACCGTGCGTCCCGCTACGACAAGGGCGGCGCCGACTACCTCAACTGCCCCTTCTACACAAAGGAGGAATACGTTGCCTTCTGGGAAGCTCTCTGCAATGCGGAAAGCGCTCCCGTTAAGGATTTTGAGCATGATGTATTTGAAGCCTGCATGCCTATCGAGGAAATGGCTGCAAGAGGCGAGGACACCATGCGCTTCGGTCCGCTGAAGCCTGTAGGGCTCATTGACCCGCGCAACGGCAAAGAAGCCTACGCAGTAGTACAGCTGCGTCAGGATAACGCCGCTGCCTCCCTTTATAATCTGGTAGGCTTCCAGACACACCTCAAATGGCCGGAGCAAAGACGTGTTTTCGGCATGATTCCCGGTCTGGAGAACGCAGAGTTCGTCCGTTTCGGCGTAATGCACAAAAACACCTACCTGAATTCGCCGCAGCTTTTGGATAAGCACTTCAACCTGCGCAATAACAAGCGCTTCTACTTTGCCGGACAGATGACAGGCGTAGAAGGCTACGTTGAATCGGCAGCCTCCGGACTGATGGCCGGTTTAGCTGCTGCCAGAGCGGTATTGGAGCTGCCGGAGGTAGAATTGCCCGAGGTAACTGCGCACGGAGCATTGGCCAACTACATCAGTAACCCGGCGATAGAAAACTTCCAGCCGATGAACATCAACTTCGGTCTCATTCCGCCGCTCACTGTACGCATCCGCAAGAAGAGAGAAAAGAACGCTCAGATTGCAGCACGCGCTTTGGAAGCATTGGACGGCTTTCTGCCTGCACTTAAAACTGAACAGGCGTAAATTTTCGCCTGTTATCTCTGAAATATGCTGAAAAAGCCAAAAATATTTTTAGAGAAAGACAATATGTGTCCTCCCTCTATGGTAAAATTTGCTTATAGCTGGTGGCAAAACGTTTGCTTAAGAGAATGATTGTGCTATAATTAGCTTAAAGAGATTTTCTTGCAGCAACCGCTTTGCAAATTTCATGGCAGGGAGGAACTAATAATGACAGATTTACGCATCGCAAAGGATCGTTTGCTCTATATGTATTCGCGCCTGGTAGACGGCAAAATGCTCTACAAGAAGGAGGAGGCTCAACGCTTCGGCTGCTCCTTACGCTCTATTCAGCGCGACATAGAAGACCTGCGGTCCTTTTTACATGAGCAGAACGAAGCATCAGGCCTGGTGCAGGATTTGGTCTACAACCAAAAGCTCGGCGCTTACCAGCTTGTACCGCCATCACGCAATCTGCTGTCCAACGAGGAGGTTTTCGCCACGCTCAAAATACTGCTCGAAAGCAGAGCGTTCACCAAAAAGGAGCTGTATCCGATTCTTGATAAGCTGATTGACTGCTGTATCCCGAAAACGGAGCAGCAGCGTGTGAGCGAGCTTATAGGCAATGAAAAGCTGCTTTATGTAGAACCGCAGCACAAGGATAAGTTCCTGAAGAAGATGTGGGAGCTTAGCGGCGCTGTGCATGAGCATCTGGAAATAATCATTAACTACCGCCGTACCGACGGCGTTCTGGTGCAGCGCAGACTGCAGCCCGTAGGTATCATGTTCTCCGAATTTTACTTTTATCTGGCAGGCTTCATTGTGCCCAAGGAGAAGGAGGAGCTCAAATTCGAGATAGAAAACGATCCCTTCCCGACTATCTACCGCATCGACAGAATCAACAGCTTTACCGTCACCGAAACGCATTTCGCCGTTCCGTATTCCAAGCGCTTTGAGGAGGGCGAGTTCCGCAAGCGCATCCAGTTTATGTACGGCGGCCATCTGCAGCGCCTGCGCTTCCTGTTTAAAGGCGGCAGCTACGAGTACATTCTTGACCGCCTGCCGACCGCCAAGGTGGTAGAGGAGGGCGAAAACGGTACGCTTATCGAAGCGGAGGTTTTCGGCAAAGGCATTGATATCTGGCTGAAAAGCCAGGGCGAGCTGATTGAGGTTATTTCCAGACAGGAGATACCGGTAAACTAAGCGCAAAATTCATTTTCGCAAAAAATATCTAAAAATTTCTCAAAAAATTTTTTAGGATAGCCAATTTCTGGCTATCCTATTTTTTATAATAAGATTATGCTAAGACATAACGCAAAAGCAAAACTGATTGCCGGCACGTTTTTCAGGAATGCACCTGTATTTACTTTGGCAAGCGGTATCAAGGCAGTCTTCGCACCTTTTTTTACATGAAGAAATGCCGGAAATACTGTAAGCTATAATCAGTAAGAAGTAGAGGAGTGGATGATATATGTATTGCGAAAAGTATGTAGAAATGGGCAGAAAAATACGTTATTACAGAATCATGCAGGAGCTGGGGCAGGGGATGCTCGCAGAGCAGATAGGCATTACTCCGCAGTATTTGAGCAAAATCGAGCACGGCAGCGCGCGCCCGAGTATGGACCTGGTATTCCGCATCGCCGATAAGCTGCAGGTGAAGGTGTCGCACCTGCTGGAGTCCTGCTGATACTTTATTTTTCCTCCTTTTTGTGGTACAATACCCATGTAATTGCTTCTGCTCGAGGCAATTAACAGCGTGACTGCCCCAAGGCAGCATACATGTAAGGAGGCAATTTAATATGAACGAGCAAAACAGCGTTTTAAACATCATTGGCAAGGTAAGCGGATTTTTATCCAAGTACATCGCCGTCGTGATTTTAATCACCTCTGCGGTTGCTTTCACCCATACGCAAAAATTCATGTGGATTCCGCAGTATACCGCTCTCTTCCTGGGCACGGCAATGTTCGGCATGGGCCTGACCATCAAGCGCGAGGACTTCCAAATCGTCTTTTCCCGACCTAAGGAGGTTATTTCCGGCTGTATCCTGCAATACACCATCATGCCATTGGCAGCCTATTTTCTGGCTGTAGTGATGAATCTTGATACTGATATCGCTCTGGGCGTTATCCTCGTAGGCTGCTGCCCCGGCGGTACTGCCAGCAACGTTATTGCCTACATCGCTAAGGGTGACGTTCCCTTATCCGTGGGCATGACCATCACTTCGACCTTGATTGCACCGCTGGTAACACCTGTGCTGGTGTACCTGCTGGCAGGCTCCTGGGTTGAGGTAAGCTTTATGGCTATGGTGCTTTCCGTAGTGAAGATTGTGCTGCTGCCTGTGCTTGCAGGTATCATATTAAACAGCCTTTTCCACGAAACCATCGTCAAGCTGGGCGGTATTCTGCCGCTGGTTTCCGTTGTAGCGATTGTAACCATTATCGACGGTATCGTTGCTGTTAACGCTGCTAAGCTGATGAGCTGCGGTCTGATCGTTATGCTGGCTGTTGTCCTGCACAATGGCATCGGTATGGCTCTTGGCCTGGCCATGGCGCGTCTGATGAAGGTATCCTACGCTAAGGAAACCTCTATCGCTATTGAAGTTGCAATGCAGAACAGCGGTCTGGCGCTGGCACTGGCAACCGCAAACTTCGCCGCTAATCCGCTGGCTACACTTCCGGGCGCAATTTTCAGCATATGGCATAACGTTTCCGGTTCTATTTTCGCCAGCTGCCGCATTAAAGAGGTAGAAGAAAAGCAAAAGCTTGAGCTTAAGGAACATGCAATAGCAAAATAAGCAAAAACTAAAGGCACTACTGTGAGCGCAGTAGTGCCTTAATTATTTGTATTGCGTAGGGCAGGGGAGCCTACATATTATTTTTTACTTTTATTATCCAAACCGAAAAGCATTTCCATAGGCTGCTCCGGTGCTTCTTTAACCGTTGCGCCTGTGCTGAAGCCAGGCATTTCCGCCTTGGTCAGCTCAATTTTTCCGTATTGGCGCTCATAATCATCAATAACCCATTTCAAAATCTGTTCGATTTCCTTGTTGACCGAACGGCCATTTATCTTTGCCAAATGCTTCATCTTATTCATGATAATAGGATGAATGCGCAGTGTAAAACGTGCTTCTTCCATCAATATTCCCTCCAGGTCTTCCTATTCTACTAATTATTATAGGCAAGAACAGCGCTTTTGGCAAGGAGATAATCTTTTTTAGCAACAGCTAACTGTTTTTACAAGATTTTCAGACAATAGATATGCAAATATGTTATAATAAATACCATAGTGTAAATTTTTAGGAGGCAACAATGACTTTAGCAATAAATGCCGTATACCACGGCTTTAAGGTTTTACAAGCACAATTTGTAGATGAAATCAGCTCCCAGGCATATATCATGGAGCATATCAAGAGCGGCGCACGCCTTTTGTACCTTGCTAACGATGACGATAACAAGGTTTTTTCTATTTCCTTCAGAACTCCGCCTGCAGATGATACAGGTGTAGCACATATTCTGGAGCATTCCTCTCTTTGCGGCTCCCGCAAATATCCCTTAAAGGAGCCCTTCGTAGACCTCGTCAAGGGTTCTCTGAACACCTTTTTGAACGCTATGACCTTCCCGGATAAGACCATGTATCCCGTTGCCAGCCGCAACGATAAGGACTTCCATAACCTGATGGACGTATATCTGGACGCTGTGTTCTATCCTTCCTTCTACCAAAACAGATACACCCTGCGTCAGGAGGGCTGGCATTATAATTTGGACAGCCTCGACGGCAAGCTGAGCTACAACGGCGTTGTTTATAACGAAATGAAGGGAGTATATTCTTCGCCGGACGCATATCTGGAAAACGAAGCAATGAAGGCTCTGTTCCCTGACAACTGCTACCGCTTTGAATCCGGCGGCTATCCGGACGCTATTCCGCAGCTGACTCAGGAAAAATTCGAGCAGTTCCACAAAACCTATTACAGCCCGGAAAACAGCTATATCTATTTATACGGTGATATGGATATCGACGCTACTTTGGAATATCTCGACAGCGAATATCTGAACAGCTTTGAGAAAACCGGTACTGTTGATTCCGCTATCGCAGAGCAGCAGCCCTTGCCGCGTACTGCGGATATCGAAGCCTTTTATCCGGTTGGGGCAGAGGAGGACTGCACTGCCAAAACATATCACGAGCTTTCTATCGTAACAGGCAAGGCAACCGACCTGCAGACTAGCATGGCTCTGAGCCTGCTGAAAAGCACCCTGCTGGACAGCGAATCCTCCGCTCTGCGCCGTGCGCTGATGGATGCAGGAGTGGGCCAGATTATCAACGGCAGCTATACCTCCAGCATGTATCAGCCGGTATTCTCTATCCGTGCCAGCGGCAGCGAGAAGGACCTGCGCGATAAATTTATCAGCGTTATCTATAAAACACTGCAGGACATTACCATCAACGGCATTGACAAAAAGCTGTTGGAGGCCAACATCAACTCCATGGAATTCAAGCTGCGTGAGGCAGATTTCGGCGGCTATCCCAAAGGACTGATTTTGGGCATCGGCGTTATGGATAACTGGCTGTACGACGGCAATCCGATTGAAGGCCTCTGCTACAACAAATATCTGGCAGCTCTGCGCGAGGGCCTGAAAACCAATTATTACGAAAGCATCATTGAAAACTATCTGCTGGACAACACCCATAAGGTGCTGGTAACCCTGCTGCCGCAACCCGGCAAGGAGGAGGCAGACCAGGAGGCCGCTGCTGCCAAGATGAGCGCTATCAAGGCACAGATGAGCCAGGAGGAGCTGCAGCAGCATATCGACGAATGTGCCGAGCTGCACCGCCTGCAGGCTACTCCCGACAGTGAGGAAGCCCGCGCAACCATCCCTGTACTGAAGCGCAGCGACATCAGACAGGAGGTAGAGAAGATTGAAACGCAGGAGGAAGAGCTGGGCGCAAGCCATTTGCTGTATCTTCCGCGCAACACCAATAAAATCGCTTATACCAGCTTCTATTTTGATATTACCGATATCGAAGCCGAAAAGCTGCCTATGTGCTATCTGCTCACAGATATCATGGGCAAGTTCAACACCGAGCGCTACAGCTATCAGGAGCTGGCAACCAACGCCATCATGTATACCGGTGGTATTGCGTTCGCTGTACGCGCCTTCACCGAAGCAGAATCTACGGATGATTATAAAATTTACTTCTCCACCAAAGGCAAATGCCTCACCGATAACCTGCCGAAAATGCTGGATATCCTGCAGGCCATTGCTTTGGAAAGCAAGATGGACGATCTGGAGCGCTTCCGCGAGCTGGTATCCGAGCTGAAAACCGATTGGGATGACAATTTCTTCAACCGCGGTCAGACCGTTGCTATCACCAGACTGTTCTCCTATTGCTCTGCCGGCGCACGCGTCAACGAGCAGGATGAATTCAGCTATTACCAGTTCCTCAAAAAGCTGACCGATAACTTCGACGAGCTGGCACCGCAGGTACTGGAGCAGTTGCGCCTGTTAATCAAACGCTTCTTCCAGAAGAACCGTTTCCTGCTCAGCTATAGCTGTGACGTAAAAGAGCAGGCAACAGTAAGACATCAGTGCCTTGATTTCATCAGCAAGCTGTCTGATGCAGAAGCAGGGGAGAAGGCTGAGGTTCTGCCCGTAGGCACCGTTAACGAGGCTATTGCTACCGCAGGTAAGGTACAATACGTTGCTGCAGGCGGCAACTTTGCTAAGCACGGTCACAAATACGTGGGCGCGATGGCTGTACTGGAAACCATTCTGAGCTATGAATATCTCTGGACCAAAATCCGTATTCAGGGCGGCGCTTACGGCGTTACCGCACGCTTTGAGCTGAACGGCGTAGGTGTGTTTGCATCCTACCGCGACCCGCAGCTTCCGAAAACTCTGGAGGCTTACCAAGGTCTGGCAGAATGGCTGAGAAACGAAGAATTCCCCGAACGCGAGCTGAACAAGTACGTTATCGGTACCATCAGCACGATGGATAAGCCCCTGACCAACAGCATGCGTCTTGACAAGGCAACCGCGCAATATCTGAAGCACGTTCCCGTTGAGCTGCGCCAACGCATCCGCAACGAAATCCTGCAGGTAAGCAATGCAGACCTGCAAGCACTGGCTAAGGTAGTAGAGGACATGCTCAGCGACGGCCTGATCTGCGTAGTCGGCGGCAAGCAGCCTATTGAAGCTAATAAATCTTTGTTCAACAATATCATCAATGCGTAAATCTGTACGCTAGTAAATTTACGCTAAGGTTAATAAAAACCCGTGACGTCCGAAGGGAGTCACGGGTTTTGTCGTACATAAAAGTGCTATAAGGTTAATCTAACTCGCCGTTCTGCGCTTTTTTAACAAGCTCCTGATAAGCGTTATAAACGCCGCTGTTGAAGCAGGTAAGCACAACACTCATGCCATAGTCGGCGTTGGCATTAATCCATTCGGTGCAGGTCAAAAGAGCGATACGGGCAGCCTCGTCCACAGGATAAGCATAAGCACCGGTAGAAATCGCCGGGAAAGCAATGCTGTGCAGATGATGCTTGCGCGCCAGTTCCAGGCTGTTCTTGTAGCAGTCGGCCAGTTCCAGTCTTTGTTCAACCTTACCGTTATAAATAGGGCCTACGGTATGAATAATGTAGCTTGCAGGCAGATTATAGCCATAGGTAATCTTGGCAGCACCGGTTGTGCAGCCGCCTAAGGTTTTGCATTCCTCCAAAAGCTGTGGTCCTGCAGTGTTGTGAATAGCACCGTCAACACCACCGCCGCCTAAAAGCGTGCTGTTGGCAGCATTGACAATTGCGTCGCAGTCCAGCGTAGTAATATCACCGCGCCAAACGGAAATAGCGTTCTGTGCCTTGTTCTTTTGGGCATCAGCCAACAGCTCCTTGAGCATTTGGTTCTGAATATTGAAGGGAGCTGGGGAAGCAGGGTTAAAGATAATGCCCGCAATACCGTCCATTTGCAGGATAGCTTCAAAGTAATTGACCAGCGGACGGCTGATAACGTTGCAGGGCTCGCCCTGCTCGTAGGCCTCCTTGCTGCTGTAAGCAGTCATATATTCCAAACCGCTGTCCGTAGTCTGAGTCTGCAAAAGCAGCTGGCCCTCCGGCGCATCTGCGGCAGTAGGAATGAGCACTTCGGCACCTTCCTGCAGCATTACGCTGACTGCATGCAACAGCTTCACCAGATTAGCTTCGCTCTGGTCCGCAGCAAAGAATTGCTGGGCGTTCATGATAATATCAGTAGATGGATGTAACATATGCGTCATCTCCTTGTAAAAATCGTTTACACACATTCATAACTATAATATATAACAAAAAAACAGCTCTGTAAAGAGCTGTTTTTTGTATTTGACGCTAAAGTGACATCATTTTACATGCATTTTACAGTCAGGTTATTAGAGCATACGGAATACAGAAATAACCTTACCAAGCACCTTAATGTTGTCAGAACCTACAATAGGCTCGTACTTATCGTTTTCCGGCTGCAGGCGCACACTGCGCAGCTCGCGGAAGTAACGTTTAACGGTGGTTTCCTCGCCGTCAATCAGGGCAACAACAATATCGCCGTTATTAGCAAAATTCTGCTTACGTGCAATAATGTAGTCATGATCCAGAATACCTGCGTTAATCATGCTGTCACCGCATACGGAAAGCATGAAAACATCATCGTCGCAGCCAATCAGGTCACGAGGAATAGGATAGGTCTCTTCAATGTTCTCGACAGCAAGAATAGGAACACCTGCAGTAACCTTGCCAACCAGCGGTACCGGAACAAGGAGCTTGTTTCTCCAGGCATCGCTCTCGCTCATCAGCTCCAGAGCACGCGGTTTGGCAGCATCACGCTGAATGAAGCCATACTCCTGCAGCTTCTTCAGATGATTATGCACACTGGCACTGGAGGATAAACCCACAGCTGCACCGATTTCGCGTACAGCAGGTGGATAACCCTTATGATTAATAAAAGTACGGACGAATTTCAAAATGTTACGTTGGCGTTCAGACAACATATCTTCGGTATAGTTGCCATCAAAGTCCGGCGGGAGTGCTTTTCTTCTTCCCATTTTAGACCCTCCAATCATGTGTTTATAGTTAGCCTTATACAAATTATAACAGATAAAAGTAATTTCGTCAAACAGCAGTGCGCACGGTTGTTAATCTAACATAAAAACATTAAAAACTTCTCCAAACCTCCGGGGGAGGAGCAAAAAGCGAAAAATTATCATAATCCGATGCTTTTTTAAGCAAATTCCTCAGTCGGGAAATAACCATGTCTATAATGCTGCCTTTTTACCGCAAAGACTGCAAAATAATATTTTACGTCCGATAATGTATATTATGTTAAATTTTCCTTTTCTCAGACATAAGATTTTCATGCACTGCAATTCATTGCATCTGTGTAGTTAAAAGTGCCATTTGTTTACTTGCTGTTCAAGGCTTTTTTCCGTTTCAACGTCAGTTTTTTTGATAAAAAGCATCGCTGTAGCAGCTTTTTGGTTGCAGCTCAGTAAAATTTTGTTGTTATAAGCAAAATCCTTCAGCAAATCGGTATTAGCATTGATGCCGATAAGAGCTTTTTCCTGGGTGAAGTCAAAATTTGTCTTATAATCCTTCAAAGCAAAGTATTCGTTGCTGAAGCCCTTCATGCGCTGCAGACCTTCGGAGATAAAACTCTCAACCGCAAGTCTGTTGGCAACAGGCGTTGAAAGAAGCTCTTTGATTTCAGCGTCGGTAATGTTATCAACACTGGCAGTAATCAGCAGATGATTCCAGTGCTGCAGAACATTACGTGCACCGCTGCTGTAAAGCTCCGTAACCTTCTTCTGGTATTCGGGGTCAGCCTGCGGAATAGCTAATACGGCATAAACACTGTCATAATCAGTATTTGCGGCAACCTCCTGCATTTCCTTCATTGAAGAAGCCAAAGTCAGGTAAAATGTGCCCTTGTCCTTATATTTAAGATTCAGCTGGCCATAGAACCAGTCATCAGGCAGCTGCACACTTTTACCGGCTGCGGCATCGGTAAAGCCGATGGCCTTCGGCGTGCTTGTCGGAGCAAAAGCCTTAAAGCCCTTCAGCAGATCAGTGTGTGCTTTAGCGAAGCGCTGCATGGTTTCGGCCGGTACGTCGCGTACAAAAACATTCTCAACCTCCAGAGCCTTGTCCATCTCTTCCTTTGCGGAAGCAGCAGATTTGGGATCGGTCTTGGCCTCGTCATTTTCGTCGCTTTCTGCGTCAGTATCGATATCATCAATATCTGCATCAGCGTCAGCGTCTTTTTCATCCTTCTTAGGTGCATAAAGATCCTGGTCAGTATTTACGGTAGACAGCAGATAAAGTCTGTCATTGGCAGAAACAAGGCTAGTATCAATTTTAACCAGCACATCACCCTGTTTATATAGGTAAGAAATAGTTATCGCCTTTTTGCCGGCAATTTTCCCTGTCTTAATAAGAGGCGTAAGCTTTTCCAGCTTTTCCTTGAGCACCTTGCTCTGAATCGTCAGATTGCCGTTACTGTCATGCTCTGCATATTTATTAAGCTCCAGCAGCGGCGCAGGCACGGTTTTCGGATTAAGCTGGGAGCGCTCCAAAAGTGCCAGCTTCTCATATTCCGCATCAAAATAAGCAGTAGAGAATTTTTCGCCTAAAATCTGCTCCATATCCTCTGCTGTGTAATAGTTAACAATATTAACTGCGGTATTTTTTAAATTCTCTTCGTTCTGATAAACCTTTTTGCTGCTGATATTGGTATACGCATAAACCTTCTTCGCTTCCAGCTTATAGTAAGGCTGTCCGTCCTTAACGCTGTAGCCTGCGTAGCTGTTTTCGTAGGCAGAAGCATGCGCAGCGCACAAAACAAGCACTGCCGCCAAGACTGTAATTTTTTTCATATACTCACCATCCTTTTGTTGGAAAAACGGTGGAATTATTTATTGTAGACGATGTTAACCATCACGCCGCTGCCCAGGTTGCAGGCATTAGCTTCATCAGTATCGATATGAACCTCGTCAGCATGCTTTACGCCCGCACGTACCAGAACATTATGCAGTGTTACGGAACGCTCGCCCTCTGTCTGGATATCAACGATATCGCCGTCCTTCAGGCCGTATTTTTCAGCGGTTTCCGGATACAGATGCACGTGGCGCGCAGCGATGATAATACCCTCTTTCAGCTCAAGCTCGCCTTTCGGACCGATGAGCTTAGCGCCAGCGCTGCCTGCGATGTCGCCACTGTTGCGGATAGGGGCATCAAGGCCAACCTTGCGCGCGTCGGTCAGAGAAAGCTCAATCTGAGTTTCCGGACGCAAAGGACCGATGATACGCAGCTTCATGGAATCCTTGGGAGTTACCATGGTAATCTGTTCTTCAGAAGCAAACTGACCGGGCTGCCCGATTGGCTTTTTAACGTGCAGCTCACTGCCTTCACCAAATAAAATATCCATATGCTCACGGCACAGATGTGCGTGACGTGCAGAAACACCTAAAACTATCGGAAATTGCATTGTATGTCACCTCATAAAATAATTTTTATTTATATACTTATTATAGCTTGAATTGTGGTAATTGTCATCAGTTATCGAAATTTTTTTCATAATTATAGCATTTTAAGAACATTCATATCCTATTATATATAGCGAATCTGCGTGGAATTGCCAAAGAAGCCTGTAACAAGCCATAAAACCGGTAATACTGGACAAAAACTGCCTGATAGCTTATACTAAAAGCTATCAAACACAAAGGAAGTACCATAATGAACGGTCAAGAATATTTACAGCAATTAGAGCAGCGTCTTGCTCACTATTATGATAAGAAGCCATTACCGAAAGCACCGGCATTTGTCCTCGCAGCAGAGCTTAACGCTGCGGACGAAGGCTATTTCATCGTGCCTTCTTTAAAGACCTACAGTGTGCAGCACAACGAATATCTTTATGCTGCGCACTTCGACAAAAAGCTGACTGCGGACATGGCTTCCCCCTATCTGCAGTTCACCAAGGACGCTATGGCAGCGCTCAAAACCACTACCGAGCACATGAGCAGCGTCTATGCCCTTGTGCTTATCTGCGAGCAAGGCGTTGAGGAAAAGGCTATAGCAGACCTGCAGAAGCTCAGGCAGCACAAGGACTATTGCTTCACCCTGAAAGGCTGGTCCGATCTTGCTTTGTACCTCGTAGATATCCCTGCACAGAAGCTTTATTGCAACAAAGCAGGCGTTAAGGAAAAGGCTATTTTCGAGTTTGCCAAAGCTTGATATCTGTCGATTCACACTGGACAAGTTATTTCTCCGCGGAAAAAATAAATAGTATTCGGCTGTTAAGCATTTGCACATTTTGTACAAATCTTAACAGCTTTTTCACTTTTTTAAGTTAATAAATAATTCTGTGACAATACGTTGACAATAAGCCTAATTGTGGTATACTATTTCTATATTGCACATAAGATATAGAGTGCACTAGTAGTTATCATTTTCTAAATTATTTATTTTGCAATGATGCAAAAGGGAAAGAAAGGATGTTATTTATGAGTGGTTTATTGTTGCTTGTAGGCTCAATGGTTATCTTCTTTGTTGCCTACGTAACCTATGGTTCCTGGCTGTGTAAAAAGTGGGGTGTTGACCCTACACGTAAGACCCCGGCTGAGAGATTGTGCGATAACGTCGACTATATGCCGACCAGGCCCGCTGTATTGATGGGCCATCACTTCTCCTCCATTGCCGGTGCCGGTCCTATCGTTGGTCCTATCACCGCTGCTGTATTCGGTTGGGTTCCTGTAATGCTGTGGATTTTAATCGGCAGCATCTTCTTCGGCGGCGTACATGACTTTGGTGCTCTGTACTCCTCCATCCGTTTTGACGGCAAAACCATCGGCCAGATTATCGATGCAACTCTGGGCAAGAGCGGCAAGTTCCTCTTCTCCATTTTCGCATATGTAACTCTGCTGGTTGTTATCGCTGCTTTCGCTAACATCGTAGCCGCTACCTTCGTAGCAAGCCCGCAGGCTGCAACCGCTTCTCTGCTGTTCATCGTCCTGGCTGTTATCTTCGGCTTCTCCGTATATCGCTGCGGCCTGAGCCTCGGCGTAGGCACCGTTATCGGTGTTATCATGCTGGTTGTTGCAATTGCTCTCGGCAACATGTATCCGCTGCACCTGTCCAAAAACGTATGGGTTTGCGTCCTGATGGTTTACATCTTCGTTGCTTCCATCGCTCCTGTCTGGATTCTGCTGCAGCCGCGTGACTATCTGAACTCCTTCCTGCTGTATGCCTGCATCGCATTCGCTCTGGTTGGTATCGCAATTTATCAGCCTTCCATGCAGCTGCCGGCATTCACCACCTTTGATCCTTCCGGCAAAGGCACCAACCCGATGTTCCCGATGCTGTTCGTAACCGTTGCCTGCGGTGCTATCAGTGGCTTCCACTCCCTGGTATCCTCCGGTACTACCTCCAAACAGCTCGATAGCGAAGGCAATGCTAAGCTCATCGGCTACGGCTCCATGCTGCTTGAAGGCGTTCTGGCTGTAGTTGCAGTTGTTGCTGTAGGCTATGTTGGCGGCGACAAGCTGACCGAACTGCTGAAAAACGGTGGTCCTGTAAACGTATTTGCTGATGGCGTTGGTACCTTCATGACCAAGCTCGGCTTCTCCTTCGGCGTAGCTAAAGGCTTCGTTGCTCTGACCATCTCCGCTTTCGCTATGACTACTCTGGATACCGCAACCCGTCTGGGCCGCTTCATTTTCCAGGAGCTGTTCACTAAGGTTGATCCGAAAACCGGCGAAGCTCAAGGCAATGTTCTCACCAACCCGTTTGTTGCTACTCTGATTACCGTTGTACTGTCCGGTTATATGTCCCTTGGTTCCTACCTCACCATCTGGCCGATTTTCGGTGCTGCTAACCAGCTGTTGGCTGCCCTCTCCCTGTTGGCTGTCGGTGTATGGCTGAAGAGCGTTGGCCGTGACAACCTGATGGTTCTCATCCCGATGGCATTTATGTTCTGTGTAACTTTGGTTGCATTGGCACAAATCATCTTCGCTAACATGGCAACTCATATCATTACCGCTGCATTGGGTTCTGTACTCTTCATCCTGGCAATTGCACTGTTCCTGGAATCAAGAAAGTATCTCTTCGGTGGTGCAAAATAACCAAATATGCTCTAAGCATTAAACACTGAACGTGTTCAATGGCTGTTACGAATTTCGTAATGAAGTACGTAACAGCCATTTTTTTGTTGATATTTTATACTATATATAGTATCATAAAGAAAGAAGGTATATTATGAGATCCCTCGAGAAAAAACTCCGCGCTCTGGCCAACGGCAAGGATTTGCCTTGGGACCAGACCAAAGCTTTCTTAGAAAGGTTAGGAGCTGAAGTCATTTCTCCGCGTAGTAGTGGCAGTCATTTTAAAATTGTTTGCAAGGGATACAGTACAATGTACATCCCTGTACACAAAGACTCTATCAAAAAGATTTATGCACGTCAGATTGCAGATTTATTGAGCGATTTAGCGAAAGGTTAAGGTGAGGCAGATGAAAAAAAAGACTTTAACTATTACATGTCCTTAAACTATCCTGTTGAAATCAGCGTTATTCCCGAAGATGAAGGCGGCGGTTACTTTGCCTGCATTCCCCTGCTCCCCAGTTGCTGGAGTGATGGCGAAACCTTTGAGGAAGCATACAAAAATATCTTGGAGGTAAAAGGTCTCTGGATTGAAGATATGCTCGACCGCGGTATGCCCATCAACGAGCCGAATATTAAGCCTCGTTTCAGCGGCAGGTTCGTAGTGCGTGTACCCAAAACACTGCACCGTCTGCTGGCCGAAGAATCAGAACGTGAGGGCATCAGCCTGAACCAGTTCGTCAATAACTCGTTGGCCTTTGTTGTTGGCCAAAAGCTTGCACACTAAAAACAGCTCCTCGATACGACCGTATCGGGGAGCTTTAACTTCCATAAGAAAAGCTAGTCTGCCGCAACTACAGTTACAACAGAATGGCTTCATTATATATATAATTTATCAAAAAACTTAGGATCTCTTCTTCAGTTCTTCAAACAGCATCGGATTCAGTACGCGGATATAGGTTCCCTTCATGCCCAGGGATTTTGTTTCAATCAGGCCGGCACTTTCAAATTTACGCAGTGCGTTAACGATAACGGAACGGGTAATGCCTACGCGGTCAGCAATCTTCGAAGCAACCAGCAGACCTTCGTTGCCATTCAGCTCGCCCATAATGTTTACAATAGCTTCCAGCTCGGAATAGGACAGGGTGGAGAAAGCAACCTGTACGGTAGCCTTCTTGCGGATTTCTTCGGAAACAACTGCTTCGCGATCATGCAGAATTTCAACGCCCAAAACAGTAGCAGCATATTCAGCCAACAGCAAATCATCATCATCGAATTCCGCATCATATTTAGCAACAATCAGGGTACCAAGGCGTTCGCCATTGCCGTAAATAGGTACAACAGTAGTCATCTTACCGTTAAAAATACATTTTGTATCAGCAACAAAAGAGCAGTTCTGATTCTGATGAGGAATGTTGGCCAGCGTTTCCTTAACGCTCATAATAAAGCCCAGATAATCCTCAGGGAAACGCATATCGTCAAGAACCTGCTCGCGCATAATATCGCATTCAAACTCGTGAATCAGCGCATAACCCTTTACGCCGCCTTTACGGCCGACAATATAGGTGTTTGCTTCAATAACGTCACGCAACAACTTTGCAATAGCGTTAAACTCAACCTTATCTCCTTTTTGTAAAAGCTTGTTAATCTTTCTGGTCTTTTCCAACAATTTCATGATTTTACCCTCCTAAAAAAAATTATGCTCTTGGATGATTCTTCTTGTAAACATTCGTCACATGTTCATTTGAAACGTGCGTGTAAATTTGCGTTGTTGATAAATTCGCATGTCCTAAAAGCTCCTGTACCGAACGCAAATCGGCACCATGCTCTAAAAGATGCGTTGCGAAGGAATGGCGTATCGTATGCGGACTGACATTTTTATGGATAGCCAGCATATTTATATATTTCTCTAAAATACGCCTTACACTGCGGTCCGTGAGCCTACCACCACGGTTATTGACGAAAATGAAGTCATGCTTCTGCTGATATTGAAGCATCAGCTGCTGTCGTACACGGTAATATGTGCTTAACGCAGCACAGCAGGTGTGGCCTACCGGCATAACTCTTTCCTTATTACCCTTGCCGAGCAGAAGCACGAACCGGTTGCTCAGGTCTACTCTTTCCAGAGTAAGCCCTACTAGCTCGGATACACGGCAGCCGGTAGCATAAAGCATCTCCAGCACCGCCTGGTCGCGAACACCCAACACCTTACTTTTATCGGGCATCGCCAACAGCTCGTTGATTTCAATTTCATCCAAAAAAGCCGGCAGCTTTTTTTCCAGCTTTGGTGTGCGCACCTTTGTCAGCGGACTATATTCAATAACCGCTTCACGCACAAGGTATTTAAAAAAGGAACGCAGTGCAGATATCCTGCGGGCAATCGTCCTGCGCGCATACTGCTTTTCGTTAAGCTCTGCGAGATAGCCACGCACATCCAAAGGACCTGTCTGCTGCCAGAAAAAATTCTGCTTGTTTCTGCGCAGCATAAACTCCGCAAAGGCAGCCAAATCCTTTTGATAGCTTTCAATCGTATGCTGAGAACAATTTTTTTCAACCTCCAGATAAGTTAAAAACCTTTCCGGATAGTTATTAACTGTAGTGTCCATAATCTAAAAATACCTTCATTTTATTTTATCACACAAAACCGTAAGAATCAAGCTAATATTGCTATTCTTTCTAATTTTCTAACAGCTTTGCAACGCTTGAAAAAAACAGTGCTAAAAAGCACTGTTTCATCATTGAATCAGCAGTCATACGTTACAGAATTTATCCTATAACATGTAAACTGATTTGTCAAGTAATTGAAAATGATTTTACTATTTTGTCAAAATTTAACTCTGAAATTGTATCTTTAGCTACGATTTCAGCTATAATCATTCCTAATTACTTACAATTATTTACGTGTCAGCTTATAGATAAGCGCATTGCAGATTGCTGCAGCAACGTTGCTGCCACCCTTGCGGCCGCGGGCAACGATATAAGGAATACCGGTCTTCATGATGATTTCCTTGGATTCCACAACGTTTACAAAGCCTACAGGAACACCGATAACCAGCTCCGGCTTAATCTTGCCTTCCTTAACCAGCTCGTCCAGACGAACCAGTGCGGTCGGTGCATTGCCTACGGCAATGATTACCGGGCCTTCGATTGTGCAGGCCTTTTCCATGCAGGCAGCGGCTCTGGTGGAGCCTGCTTCCTTAGCGCGTGCCGCAACATCGGGATCTGCCATGAAGCAGACAGCCTTTGCGCCCAGCTTGCCCAAGCCCATTTTGTTAATGCCGGTGCAGGCCATGTTGGTATCGGTAACGATGGTAGCACCCTTTTGCAGTGCATCCAGCGCCTTCTCTACTACGCCGTCGGAGAACAGCATATTGCGGGCATAATCAAAATCTGCGGAGGTATGGATAACACGCTTAACGATATCAATCTTCTCGGGGTCGATACGAATCTGCCCCAGCTCCTCACCGATAATTTCCATACTACGTTTTTCAATGTCAGCGGGTAAAACATTTTGTAAATGCATTATTTTACACTACCTTTCTTAACAGATGCTGCAAGGCCGAAGCCTTATTTTTCAATGCCTACACGCGCCGGAATACCTCTTTTGAAGGGGTGCTTGCGCATGCAGACCTCAGATACATAATCAGCCAGCTCCACCAGCTCAGGTGCCGGATTACGGCCTGTCATAACAACCTCCAGCTCCTGCGGCTTGTTCTTCAGGAATTCTACTAAAGCAGCCTGGTCAAAAACGCCGGTATTGCAGGCACCGATGATTTCGTCGAAAATCAGCAGGTCGATATGCTCGTTGGCGCATTTTTGCTTAACCTTATCGAAAAGCACCATATGCTCGCGCTTAACCTCTGCCTTTTCCTCATCGTTCATCTGGAAGGTGAATTTCTTGGTTTCCTTGCCGCGCATTACCTCAATATTGGGCAGCAGTGCCAGGCTCGCAAGCTCGCCTGTCGGTCTGCTTTTGAGGAACTGTACAATCAGTACTTGGTTGCCATGGCCTGCGCAGCGGATTGAAAGACCCATAGCAGCAGTGGTTTTTCCCTTGCCATCGCCACAGTAAATATGAATCAGCCCACCGTCTTTCATTCAGACACCTGCTTCCAAAATCTCATAGATTTTCTTCATATCCAGATTTTCGCGGATGCTGTCGGCAAGAATATCGTATTGCTGACGTTTGTATTCCGCAAAGTTAATGGTCTGGATATCATCCATCTTTTTACCCTTCTTGGCCAGCAGCGCTTCTACAATCTTCACGGCAATACCATCGCCGTCAAAGACGCCGTGTACATAGGTACCGTAAACATTGAGCTTACCTTCGGTGTTCTGAGAGCCTTCGGCCATAATCTCACCGTTCTCATGAATCGGGCTGATAGAGGTCAGTGCCTTCTCCTCGGGGAATTCGGTTACACCGGAGTGAATCTCATATCCGTAAAGCGGCAGACCGCTCAGTGCGGAGAAAATGCCCTGCACCTGACCGAATTTGCCAGCCATCTGGATGGTACGTTTCTTTTCGATAAAGGTAGTTTCGATATCCAGCAGGCCCATGCCGGGAGTAACGTTGGCCTTACCGGTGCCGTCCTCTTCGCCGTACGGGTCGGAAATCTGCTTGCCCAGCATCTGATAACCGCCGCAGACACCGAACACTACGGTACCGCTGTTAGCATGCTTCAAAATAGCAGCCTCCATACCGCTCTGGCGCAGCCATTTCAGGTCACCGGTGGTATTTTTGGTACCGGGGATAATAATCATATCCGGCTGGCCCAATTCGCGTACACTGGTTACATAGCGCAGGGATACGCCGGGAATCAGCTCGAATACGTTGAAGTCTGTATAATTGGACATACGCGGAATGCGTACAACCGCAATATCAATCAGCTTAACCTCACTGCGGCCGCTGATACGCTCGGAGAGGCTGTCCTCGTCCTCGATATCAACCTTCAGCATCGGCAGCACGCCTACGATAGGCACGCCTGTTTTATCTTCGATCATCTTCAGACCGGGGCGCAGGATTTCTACGTCACCGCGGAACTTGTTGATGATAACACCCTTAACCATTTCTCTTTCGTCATTCTCCAAAAGCATCAGTGTGCCGTAGATGGAAGCGAAAACACCGCCACGGTCAATATCTGCTACCAGCAGCACGGGAGCCTTGGCCATTTTAGCCATTCCCATGTTGACAAAATCGTCCTTTTTGATGTTAATTTCCGCCGGGCTTCCTGCACCCTCGATGCAGACGATATCAAACTTGGAAGCCAGCGTATCAAACGCCTTCTGTACCTCCGGACGCAGAGTATGCTTCATTGCATAATATTCGCCGGCCTTCATGGTACCGATTGCTTCGCCGTTGACAATAACCTGGGAACCGCTGTCGCTGGTAGGCTTCAGCAGAATAGGATTCATCAGTACGCTGGGTTCGATATTGGCTGCTTCAGCCTGCACAACCTGCGCACGTCCCATTTCCGCACCCTCGGCGGTGATAAAGGAATTCAGCGCCATGTTCTGGGATTTGAACGGTGCTACCTTGTAGCCATCCTGATTGAATACACGGCATAAACCTGCTGTTACCAGACTCTTGCCTGCATTGGACATGGTACCTACTATCATAAGTGCTTTTGCCACTTTAATCACTCTCTTTCATCAAAAAGTCCAGTATGTCACGGTAGCTTTGCAGCCGGATAATGTGACCTGTGGTATTAAGATAGCCTGCAATCACAGGCGTGCAGCCGTCACCGTGCTTGCCTGTTACCGAACTGGTAACGTGGTCGCCGCAGATGACGAGCTTCAGTGGTTCATGATACTTTGCTGCTATGGTCTGTAAAAACTGGGTATCTATCCTGCTGATAAAATCAGCCTTGCCCTGATAATCATAACGATGTGAAGCCTCGTCACTGCCGTTGAAATGTGCAATAACGAAATCATCCTGCTGCAGCATAGCAAGTGTTGCTTCGGCCTTCGCCATAATATCAGTGTCCACATCGCCGGTTGCATTCGGCGGTGTTATTACATCCATGCCCAAGGCTTTGGCGATGCCGATGACAATCTCCGCCTTGCACACCGCCCCACCGCGCAGTCCGTGCAGACCGCTGAAGGAAGGCAGTCCCTGACGGGCTGAAGGGCCCCAGGGATAGAGGATGTACTGCAGGCCGTCGCGGGCAAAGGGCTGCAACCTTTTTGCCGACTCCTGCAAAAAATAGTTAATGGACAGAGATTGGCTACGCAGCTCCTGCAGCAGCTTGCTTACATCCTCGCCTACACTTTCGTGCGGCGGCTGTACTGTGCAGTCCAGCACGCTTGCTTCCCTGTTCATCACTAAAAGGTTACGGTATTCGGATAAATGAATAAACTCTATATCTTTAAGGATACCGTCACAATGTTTGGCAGCCTGCTGCATCTCCAGCGGCGTAAGTCCCTGCCCGTTAAAGGCAGCAAGACGGCCGGATGCATCAACAGCAGCCAGATTGCAGCGCAACACCATTTCATATTCGGAAATATCACGATTGTGCGCCAACAGCTCCAGATAAGCACGGTTGCGCGGTATATCCTTTTTATCTACACCCAGAAGCCGCAGAATACAGCTGCAGCTTTCGGGAATAATGTCATTTTCACATATGCTGAAGCTCCCAAGTGTCCCGGAAGCAGCCAGCGCATCCATTGCAGGATGCACTGCGTGCTCAAAGGGAGTCTGTCCCTGCCATGCAGAAATCGGGGAATCGCCTAAGCCATCAATTAATACTAATAAAGAGCGCATGTTTTTATTGCTTCCTTAAGTGCTTTAATTAGACCGCGGTTCTGCACTCTCGTTTTGACCGCGATACGGTAATATCCTGCCTGCAGATTGTGGTAGTTGGCGCATGAACGTATCAGATAGCCACGCTCATGCAACAGCTCCGGAAGATTTTCCGGCTGCGGCAGATAAAAGAAAATATAATTGGCCTCCGAGCCGTATACCTTAGCACCCAAAGCTGCAAGCCGGTTACGCAGATAGCTGCGCTCCTGCTCAATCAGCTTAAAGGATTTAGCCAGATATTCGTGCTCCTTTAAAGCAGCCTTGCCTGCCTCCTGCGCCAGAATGGAAACGTTCCAGTCCTGACCGCTCTGATGCAGCGCTGTGATCAACTCACTGCTGCCGCTGAGGCAGTAGCCTAAGCGGATGCCGGGCATCGCAAAGGTTTTGGTGAAGGCCTTAAGGATAACCAGTTCAGGATAGGTTGCCAGCAGATCACGCATGCTGAAGGCCTTTTCCTCACTGACAAAATCCATAAAGCATTCATCTATTAAAAGATGGGCTCCTACCAGACGGCATTTGTCGAGAATCTGCACCAGCAGCTCACGGCTCGTCAGCTGGCCGGTAGGATTATTGGGATTACAGATAACAACCAGATCTGTATCGGGCGTAATCGCATCGACAATATCATTATTGTCAGCAGCAAAATCACGCGCCTCCTGCAGATTATAATAGCTTATTTTGCAGTCTACCGTGCGCAGAGCCTTTTCATAATCGGCAAAGGTAGGTGCCAATAAAAGTGCTCGTCCGGGCTTCAAGGCCAGCGCCAGACGGAACAGCACGTCGGCCGCACCGTTACCGAAGAAAATATAATCCTGCGGCAGCTGCAGATAGCTTGCTGTCACCTCTGCCAGCTCGCGGCAGAAGGGATCAGGATAGTTGATACAAAGCTTTAAAGCCTGTTGAACGGCCTGCTTTATACCAAGCGGCAGGCCAAGAGGATTGATATTGGCAGAATAATCTACGAAGGGACGACCATCCTTGGTCAGCTTTTCCGTATAGATATCTCCGCCGTGTTCGTATTTATACATCATCTTCTACCTGCTTCATTTCAAAATAAGACTGTTAACCAGATAAATCAGAGAAAACAGCAACAGGCTGAGAACAGCCGTCATATAAAGTAAATTGTTGGTGGTAACTATATCCTCGGGGCACACCGGACGGATGTCGTCGCCGATTGTTTCCTTGTGGACGAGTTTACCGAAATAAAAATGATCGCCGCCGAGCTGAATGTTCAAGGCACCGGCCGTAACTGATTCCGTCATTGCGGAATTAGGACTGAGATGATGATAGCGGTCGCGCCAGAATGTCTTCCACGCTCTCTTGGCATCAAGATTAAGGAAATAAGATGCCACAATCATTACCAGACCGGTAATACGCGCGGGAATCAGATTGGCCAAATCATCTAGCTTGGCAGCACAGCGTCCAAAATAAAGATACGTGTCATTTTTATAACCGACCATGGAATCCATAGTATTTATGCCTTTGTACAAAAAGGCCAGAGGAGCGCCGCCGATAAACATATAGAACATCGGAGCGATGATGCCGTCGGCAGTATTTTCCGCAACGGTTTCTACTGCTCCCTTAGTCACCTCTGCAGCATCAAGTTCTTTTGTATCACGCCCAACGATCCAGGAAAGCTTCAGTCTTGCATCCACAAGATCGTTATCCTTCAGAGCAGTGTATACCTTCATGCTTTCGTCACGCAGACATTTTGTAGCAAAAATCTGGTAGCACATAACGGTTTCCAGAGCAAAACGCAGCCAGGGGTTAACATGTTCCGCCAACGTCAGCACAGCATACGGCACGGCAAAGGCAAGAACCAGAACGATTATTACCATCAAGGCACCGCCGAGCAGTAATGCTGTCTCGCCGGGAGCAAGCATACGCCGCAGTTTTTTATCCAGAAATCCTATTAAATTGCCAATTAAGCAGATCGGATGCGGCAACCAATGCGGGTCGCCGAAAATCAAATCTAAAATAAAACCTGCTACAATTGCGCCTAAGGTCATCATCTAAGCAAACTCCCCTTTTCAGCAGTCTGTCGACTGCTATTTAGCAGCATACGCTGCACATTGTTTGATAAAGCTGCGGGCAAATTCAGGATTGCCCCACAGGTGGATGTGCGGATAACCGGCATAAAGTGTCGGTGTTGTATTCGCGCATTCCCAGCTGCCGCGGCCGGACGCCTTGGCAGCTATAAAGCTTGCACCGTTGTTGGTGCTGTCGGAGTAATGGAACTCGTGTCCATTTATCGTACCACCGGCAGGACACAGCAGATTATCCTGCTGCGCCGTCAGGTGCACATATCCGAAGCGCGTCAGCTTTTTAGTCATGGCCGATTCGCCCTTCAATGCACCAACCCAGCTGTACAGCTTATCGCCGTCGCGATAATGCTCCAGCAGATACATGAAGCCGCCGCATTCCGCAAAACAAGGCATACCGCCGTCGATAGCGGTTTTTAGCTCCTGCAGCAGCGTTTTGTTATCCGCTAATTGCTGTGCGTAAAGCTCGGGATAGCCTCCGCCCAATACAAGGCCGCTGATGTTCTCCGGGAGATGCGCATCAGCTATCGGGCTGAAGGGTACGAGCTCCGCACCCAGCTCAGCTAAGAGGTCAAGTGCGTCCTGATAGTAGAAACAGAAGGCTTTGTCCATAGCGACAGCCACACGCATACGTCCGACGGGTTCAAGGCTTACCTCGTCATATGTAAGCGGTGCAGCCTGCGCCGCTATCTGCAGCAGGCCGTCCAGATCAACTGATTTGGCTGCCTGAGCTGCCAGCTTGGCAACTATCTGCTGCAAATCTCCTATTTCCTCAGCTGTAACCAGGCCTAAATGACGGCTTTCAAAGTTACAGTCTTGCATCACCGGGAAGTAACCTAACAGCTTCACACCGGTTTCGCGTTCAATTACATCCTTATAGAAAAGATAGCTCATCGGATTAACATTGTTCAGAATAGCGCCGACGATGTAGCTGTCGCTGCGGAATTCCTTAAAGCCCTTGATGGTCGCAGCAATGGATAAGGCGGCTCCCTTGCTGTTGACAATCAATACTACCGGAACATCGCAGGTGCAGGCCAGCTCATAAGCACTGGCTTCCGTGGTTTTACCCATACCGTCGTAAAAGCCCATCGCTCCTTCAAAGACAGCTACATCCGCATGACGTGCATTTTTTGCCACCAGATAACGGGTTGTCGCCTGCCCCAGCATGAACAGATCCAGATTGCGGGATTTTGCTCCGATAACACGAGAATGAAACATCGGGTCAATATAATCAGGTCCTGATTTGAAGGCTGCCACAGACAGCCCTTTTTCCATCAGCGCCTTCAGCAGGCCGCAGACGATAGTTGTCTTGCCGCTGCCGCTACCGGGAGCACTGATCATAAAACGTGGAACTTTTACTTCAGCCATGTTAATCTTCCTTCTTCAATGCAGTCATTACATATACAGGGTTTTGTGCCATCATCAGGTTGTAGCTGCCCAGATGCTTGCTGCGCGCTACAAACACATTGACGATTTCCAGACTGTAAGCGGGATGCTCCTTGTAATAAGCAGCAACCTCTGCCAGAGTTTCTACCGTAATGGCATTGATTACAACACGGCAGTTACTGTTCTTGGCATAAATTACATCCAGCATTTCACACAAATCGCCGCCGCTGCCGCCTACGAAAACACAATCGGGAGCAGGCATGGCTTTGATGTTTTCCAAAGCCTCACCGGCAATAACCTCCAGATTGTCAACGCCAAATAAGGCCTTGTTCTTTCCGAGGAGCTCAACGGCAACAGGGTTGCGCTCAAATGCCCAAACCTTACCTTGGCTGGCCAGCAGAGCCAGCTCAATGGAGCAGGAGCCTGTACCGGCACCGATGTCATAAATCAAATCCGTAGCCTTCGGCTGCAGCTTGGACATCGATACGCTGCGTACCTCCTGTTTGGTCATAGGCACCTTGCTGCGCTGGAACAGGTCATCGGCAAGGCCGTGTACGGTAGAGGTAAAGCTTTGCGCATCCTCGTTCAAAATCATCATTACGGACAAGGACGGGAAATCCAAGGCACTAATTTCTTTCGCCGTACCGCTGGTGATTTTTTCTTTAGGATACGAAAGGTTTTCACCGACATAGACCTTAACCTGACCAAGACCATGCTCACACAGCTGTGCGCACAGCTTTTGCGGAGAATTTTCTCCGCCGGTCAAGGAAAATACCTTTTTGTTACGGGCAACTGCCGCTACCAGATTTTGCGTACGTCCGTGCATGCTGACGATTTTGGCGTCATCCCAGGACAGCTGCAGCTTGGAGGAAAAATACACCAGGCTGCTGATGCCGCAGTAGCGGACACATTCACAATCCGGCAGCTTACCGCTGATGGTTTTGGCGAGGCTGAAAAAGCCTACATCGCCGGAAACCAGCACCGCCAGCACATCCTTATCAGGCTGTGCCTGCGCTGCAATCTCAGCAATAGCAGCAGTTTTGATTGTATCATATACAGTTTTGCTGCTGTCTGCAAAAGCAGCCAGCATGCGTTTGTCGCCAATCAAGATATTACTTGAGGCAATAGCCTGACGTGCTTCGCCGGTCAGCAAATCGGGATTACCGGGGCCGATACCGACGATGTTTACGCGTAATTTTTGCGACATAGGAAGCAAGCCTCCTTTTTATTTATATCAATTACCGGCAGCAAAATGCTGCTTGAGGTAATCAACAATCTCACTATAACCGGCACCGGTTTCCTCCTGTGCACGGCCGATGACTATCAGCTTGGCGCCGGCAGTAGCCGCTGCCTCCACCTTTTCGTCAAAGCCGCCAACAGCACCGGAATCCTTGGTCACCATAAACTTGCTGCCATACTTTTTCAGCATAGCGACATTCAGCTCTTTGCTGAACGGTCCCTGCATACAGATAATATGCGCAGGCTTGTAACCAAGCTTAAGAGCAATCTGCAGGCTGCTTTCCAGCGGCAGGATACGCAAAACGATACGCTCGGCGTAATCATGCACAGCGGTGAAGTCCGGCAGATTCTTGCTTCCGGTAGTCAGGAAGATGCCGCCGTCCAGATGATTCAGAAGCTCAACTGCTTCCGCAAAATCGTGAACGGTAATGTAATCGCCGCCCTCGCCCGACGGACGCACCAGGCGCAGATATTCAACCTGCTCTGTGCTGCAGGCCTCCTGCACCGTTGCGGTAACAACGGTAGCATAAGGATGCGTAGCGTCGATAACGCAGGCAGGGCGATGCTCCCGAATAAAGGCACGCATAGCCGCAAGGTCCATACGCTCTGCCATAACGGTCATTCCCGGCTGCGGCTCAATTAAGGACGCACCGTAATCCGTAGCAACAGAAACATACAGCTCCACCGGCAGCTTAGCCAGCTCCTTAATCAGGCGGCGTCCCTCACTGGTACCGCCGATAAGCCATATTACCGGTTTCATGCCAGCTTGTAACCACGCGGGGTTACCATACGGCCATTAATTACTTCGGTCTGGGTGTTGCCGATAATAACGGTAGAGAACATATCTACCTGTTTATCGCGCAGCTCTGCCAGAGTAGTCAGTTCAAAATCCTGACCATCGCGGCCGATGTTGCGTACAATGCCTGCAGGAATGGTACCGGGCTGATTTTTCAGCATGATATCGCAAGCCTTTTGCAGGTAATCATGACGCTTGTGGCTGGAAGGATTGTACAGGCAGATGCAGAAATCGCCTTTGGAAGCGCAGTCAAGACGCTTCTCGATTTTTTCCCACGGAGTCAGCAAATCGCTGAGGGAAATCAGGCAGAAGTCGCTGATCAGCGGTGCGCCCAATACAGCAGCGCCGGAGCATGCTGCTGTAATGCCGGGAACAACCTCGATTTCAATTTCGGGATGATCCTTGGCAACCTGGCACATAATGCCTGCCATGCCGTAAACGCCTGCGTCGCCGCTGGAAATCATAGCAACGGTTTTGCCCTTCAGAGCTTCGTCCAGAGCCAGCTTGCAGCGGTCAACCTCTTTACGCATGCCGTTGGAGAGAAATTCCTTCTCCTTGAAATCTTCCTTAATCAGGTTAACATATACATTGTAGCCTGCAATAACATCGCAGGACTTCAGTGCGTCGTAAGCTCTTTTGGTCATTTGCTCTACGCCGCCGGGGCCAAGGCCCACAACAAATAATTTACCCATTATCTCGTCTCCTTAATCAGTCTTCAATCCAGTTCTGGCAAAATCCAGGACCAGGTTTTCGGCTGCAACAGCCAGAGTCACACCATTCAGACTTGTCTTGCGCAGCAGCAGCCTGCCGCCCTTGCTGTCTTTCACAGCACTGCGCTCGCATACGTTGCTTACACCAACTACGCTCTGCACAAAGGCCGACGGCGTGAAATCGCCTGCTACGCTGTTCAATTCATCGGCTGAATAGAAATTAGCAGCAAAGTTATATTTTTTGGCAAAGGCCAGTAAACCCTGCTCGTCTTTTTTCAAATCTACGCTAGCGATTGCCACAACGGAACGATTGTCCAGCTGCAGCTTTTCCAGCTCCGGCAGTACCAGAGCTTCAATATTTTCCAAAGGCGTATTGCGACGGCAGCCGATTCCCAGATGCACAATCTTGGGAAGCAGGCGCACCGTAGTAGCAAACGGCTGCAAATGCTTTTGCAGCGTAACAGCCATGCCGACAGGCAGGCTGCTGTCCTCAACTACCAGCTTGGGCAGAGAACCTGTAAGCTGAAATTCCTTATCATAATACAGGCCTACCTTTTCATCACCCACCAGTGCTGCGGCAAAATCCTTGGCTGCTGCCAAAGAGCACAGCACCATGCGGTTGCGGGCCGCCCATTCGTCAACAGCGAAAAGGCCGTTGACATCTGTCGCCGTAGTTACGCAGGCAGTTGCGCCCAGCGCTGCCGCCAGACAACGCGAAAGCTCATTGGCTCCGCCGATGTGACCTGCAAGCAGAGGAATAACAAAGCTGCCGCGTTCGTCTACCGAAATAACCGCAGGGTCCGTCAGCTTGCTTTTGATAAAGGGCGCGATAGTACGCACCGCAATACCCACAGCGCTGACGTAAACCAACGCCTGACATTTGTTGAAAACAGCTGCGCAGGCACCGTTATGGTCCGGCAGCATCGGGGCAATGCCCGTCTGCTCCGCATATTTCGCTACAGTCTGCAGCTCCGTTTCATAACCGATGCTGTGCAGATATTCGGCAACTTTTTTGCTCAGCTCCGCGCCACGCGCTGAAAAGGAAAATATAGCCGCGCGCATAGCTTATTTAACCTCGGGCTTAACGTCCAGTTTAGTCGGGTCTGCTTCACGGAAGCCGTGGGCGAAGGTCGGGTTGTACAGCTCGCTGCGGTCATAAGCATTGCCCAGGAAGCCGCCGACAGTAATCAGCGCAGTTTTGTTGATACCGTATTTAGCAGCGTTTTCTGCCAGGGTACCAACGGTGCAGCGGATAACCCTTTCATCCGGCCAGGATGCTTTGTAAACAATAGCAGCCGGAGTATCGTTTCTGTAACCGCCTCTTACGAGCTCGGTCTGCAGTTTTTCCAGCATGCCGCTGCTCAGGAAAATAACCATAGTTGCCTTGTGGGCAGCATAATCAGCAATCTTCTGATGGCTCGGAACCGGAGTACGGCCTTCCATACGGGTGATAATAACGGATTGGCTTACGTTCGGCAGAGTGTATTCAGCCTTCAGGCAAGCAGCAGCAGCGCAGAAGGAGCTTACGCCGGGAACAACCTCGTAGTCAAGGTTGTAGCTGCGCAGCAGGTCAATCTGCTCGCGATGTGCACCGTAAATGCTGGGGTCACCGGTGTGCAGGCGTACAACCAGCTGGCCTGCCTGAGCTGCGGGAACCATAGCAGCAATAACCTCTTCCAAGGTCATGGTTGCGCTGTTCATAATAGTACATTCCGGTTTGCAGTATTTCAGCAATTCCGGGTTAACAAGGGAGCCTGCGTAAATAACCAGGTCAGCCTTTTCCAAAAGCTCTTTACCTTTTACAGTAATTAAATCAGCTGCACCGGGACCAGCACCAATAAAATAGATCATTATTCATCAAACTCCTTTTCTTTAACCAATATTACAGAGAAATAGCTGCTCTTAGGATCTACTTCTTCAAGGTTACGATAGATTTTTTCACCCGGCAGGCCGCATCTTTCAACCATACCGGAATTTTTAATGAGCTTACGCTCGCGCAGCTCGTCAACTACACGGCCGATTTCGCTTGCAGATTTCATCAGCACCTTGTTGCCAGGGCCATCTAGGAATGCTGCGGACTGTTTGTAGCTGCCGGGCAGAACAATCAGCGGTTCCGCTCTTTCGCACAGGGAAGTGTTCAGCTTAGCTGCAACAGCGCAGATAGAGGTTACGCCCGCAACCAGCTCTGCATCATAGCCATCCTTCAGCACCAGCTTATGAACGTAAATGCAGGTTGCATATACGGTAGGACAGCCAAGAGTGATGAATACAACGTTTTTGCCTTCATCAAGCAGCTTTTCAATAGCATCGGCACCCTCGCGGTGTGCTTTGTCCATTGCTGCCATATCCTTAGTCATAGGCATATAAACAATCAGCTGGGGTTTTGCATCAAGATCTACTACGTGATTAACGATTTCCTTAGCCGTCATTACGTCGGTATCTCCCTTAGGCAATGCAACAACGTCACATTCCTTCAACAGGCGTACAGCCTTCAGGGTCATTAATTCCGGGTCTCCGGGACCGATACCAACACTATAAAGTTTGCCTCTCATTCTCTCATACTCCTTTTTGCTTATGTAGCTGGATTAATTCGTCTGCGTACTTGGTCTTGCCCAAAATGCCATAAACATTGGAAAACATCAAAGCAGCCGTTTTTATTTTGCCATGCACTCTATGCTGCATGTAAAAATCAATTTTTTCCGTAACCTTGTCCATTACAGGCTCAAAAATTTGCTCCCGTTTCAGAACCTTAGTCACCTCATCGGTAGTAAGGCAGCCGTAAATCTCACGTCCTACCTCCACCGAAGCTCCGTGGAACATCGCCTCCAGAGCAAACAGCTCCGTGCGGCAGTCCGCATACTTGGAATGTGTATTCATTACGCCCTGCGCCACCTTCACCAGCTTACCGGAATGGCCGATAAGCAGCAAGGTTTCAAAGCCGCAGTAAACAGCATAATCCAAAAGCTCACCCACAAAGTTACTGCAGGTAACATGACCTTCAAGGTCAAGCTTCATTTCATCGCGGGTAAAATCCTCGCCGTAGTTACCGAAGAACACCAACAGATTTTTATTGCCGCGTGCCTTCTGCGCTCTGATTTCCACATACATCGTTTCAATCAGTGCCTTTTCACTCATCGGCTCAACAATGCCACTGGTTCCTAAAACCGACAGACCGCCGATAATACCAAGACGGGGGTTGAAGGTTTTCTTGGCAATTTCTACACCTGCGGGAATAGAAATCGTCAGCTTCATGCCGCCGTTATAACCGGCAGTCTCCATAGCCTTGCCAACCTCCTGCGTAATCATTCTGCGCGGCGTGGGATTAATCGCCGGTCCGCCGACAGCACATGCCAGACCTGGCTTAGTCACCCTGCCTACGCCTACGCCGCCATCCAGCTCAATACCGCTGCCATCAGTCCTTTCGGCTCTGGCATAAACCAGTACACCGTTAGTATCATCAGGATCGTCACCGGAATCCTTGCGGATTGCGCAGCTGACGTAATCCGGAGTCATCTCTACATCCAAAGGCTCGAGATCAAGTACGATGCCCTTGGGAGTGTCAATGCGCACAGTTTCAACGCGCTCGCCTGTCAGCAGCATGATTACTGCTGCCTTGGATGCGGCCGTTGCACAGCTGCCGGTAGTATAACCACAACGCAAAACCTTTCCTTGCGAAAACTGATATTCTTCCAAAGTGCAGCTCCTTCACAATTAATTTTCCCATCTGATAGGGATTATCAATAATAAAAAAAGACTTCTGCCGAATCCGACAAAAGCCATAAAGACAGAATTAACTAATGACAATTATTCCATGCAATTAGCAAACTCAACTGCCTCCATCACCCGTGGATTCAGAATAAAGCATGGGCTGACTGCTGACTTAGACACAAGGCCTTCACAGCGGCGGGACCGTCAGGAGTTAACCATCTTGTCAATTAAGAATGAATCACCCACACCAATAACCTGTTTTATTATATCATAAATAAATAAAATTTCCAATACTTTGCATAAGAAAAAGCAGATAAGCCGAAGCCTATCTGCTTGAAACTCTTAGAGAACACGGCAAGCGCCGTAATAACGTGCGCCCCAATAGCCGGTAAATGCGGAAGAAACAGTTACGCCGGTGCTGGTGCCTGCATGAATGAAGTTGCCGTCACCAACATAAATACCAACATGAGAAGCACCCGGTTCATATGTGGTAAAGAAAATCAAATCGCCGGGACGAAGCTGGCTCATGGAAATCTGACGGCCGGAGTAGAACTGGCTGTCAGCCATACGCGGCAGATATATACCGGCTCTGGCAAATGCATACTGGGTAAAGCCGGAGCAGTCAAAACCATAAGGAGTAGTTCCACCAAATACATATGGAGTACCGATGACACTGTAAGCAGAACGCAGTACGTTGCGTACAACGGAATTGCTACGATTAGGAGGCATCTCCCTGTTCATCAGCGCTCTATAAGTAGCTGATCCTACAATACCATCAACCTCTAATCCTTTATCAGCTTGGAAGTTTTTAACAGCTCTTTCAGTTTCGGGACCGAAATCACCATCTATATTATTAATAGAATAACTTAATTCTAGCAATCTCTTTTGAATCGCCACTACTTCCTGCCCATTGTCTCCGCGTTGGAAGGAAGCCAAAGCTGTTACAGCACAGCTTAAACTAAACAAAACTGTCATACAGAAAACTAATACTTTGCGTTTGACCACTGGCACCTACATCCTTTCTTCTTTTTTAAGACATACTTATTATACCACAAAATACCGTTTCTGTAAAATGCTAATTTGTTATAATATTAATGCGCTTATTTTGCTTTATTTTCGTTTATTTTGTTACAGTTCTGCAGATGGCGCGCCACTAAATATAGTGGTCTATGCTTGATTTCTTCAAAGATACGCCCAATATATTCGCCCAGGATACCTATCCCTACAAGCTGAATTCCTCCAAGAAACAAAACACTGACTGTAGTAGTTGCCCACCCCGGAACGGCATCGTTGGTCACAAATTTCACATAAAAAACATGGCCCAAAAGCAGAATACTGCACATACCGAAAACAATACCGATGTAAAAAGCCCAGCGCAAAGGCAGGTTGGAAAAGGCTGTAATACCGTCCAGCGCAAAGTGCAGCATCTTGTGCAGGTTGAACTTGGAACGTCCCGCAAAGCGTGGCGGTGCTACAAATTCCACCACAGCAACGTGAAAGCCGAGTGTATTTACCAGACCGCGTATAAAACGCGCACGCTCGCGGTACAGCTTGAAGGCATCAACCGCAATTCTGTCCATCAGACGGAAATCACTGCCGCCGGGAGTAATTTCTACTTTAGATAAGGTGTTGATAAGCTTATAGTAGGATGCGGATGTCAGGTTCTTGAAGAAGCCCGCATCCTCCGTAGCCATGCGCTTGGTCTGCACAATCTCGTTGCCTGCTTCCCAAAGGCGCAAAAGCTCGGGAATCAGCTCAGGCGGATGCTGCAAATCTCCATCCATCGTAATAACCGCGTCACCGTCGGCATGATCAAGGCCACAGGTAAGCGCCATCTGGTGACCGTAGTTACGGCTCAAAAGATAGGCCTCCACATGCTCGTCCTGCGCCGCCAGCTCTGCCAGAATCAGCGCGCTGCTGTCACGCGAACCGTCGTCAACAAAGATAATATTGTAATCATAGGCTTCCTGCTGCATAACAGCGGTAGCATGCTTGTGAAATTCGTGCAGGTTATCTTCTTCATTAAATACCGGCACTACCAAAGAAACTTTTTTCTTCATTATATTACACCACTTATTCTTCTGCCAAAAAATCTGCTCAAATAAAATCAGACAAAAAAGGCTGCCATCAGGCAGCCGTTTTGCAAGGTATGAGTACTCAATAAGCCGAGTTCTGTTCCGCGAAGCGGTGATGATCATTTATCTAGTCTTACAGTTACCTGCAAGCTCAAGCGACACAACCCGGAAGGCTCAGCGGGCAGCTTCATCCCTCCCCTATTTGGTCTTGCTCCGGATGGGGTTTACCTAGCCAGCCTGTTACCAGACCGCTGGTGCGCTCTTACCGCACCGTTCCACCCTTACCTGCAAATGCAGGCGGTACACATTTCTGTGGCACTATCCCTGAGGTCACCCTCGCCGGACGTTATCCGGCATCCTGCCCTGTGGAGCTCGGACTTTCCTCATCTGACTTAAAGCCAGCCGCGATCATCTTTCGTACTCAACTGTAGATTTTAGCATATTTATTCCGCTTAGTCAATAGCAGCGGCTGCAGTATTATTGTCGCAAAGCATACTGAAATCAAACTGAACTGTCACGAAGCTTCCCCCAAATGTTTTTCTACCCAAAGCAAACCTGCCGGCTGACTCACGTCAGGCGGCAGGCCCATAAACGCTTTATTCAGTTGTCGCAGGTTTAATTATGCTTCCTTATGTTCAGCGATAATTTTTTCTGCCATCTTAGGCGGAACGTCTTCGTAATGGTCGAATTTCATTTCGAAGGTTCCCTGACCTTGGGTAATTGCGCGGAGGTCTACGGCATATTCCGAAATCTCTGCATAGGGTACCTGAGCATTAACTACGCTCAAGCCGTCTTCTACGCTCTGCATACCGAGAATGCGACCGCGTTTAGAGTTCAAATCGCCGATAACATCGCCCATCATAGAATCGGCACAGGTTACGTTTAAGCTGTAAATAGGCTCAAGCAACACCGGCTTGCATTGTTCCATGGCCTTCTTGAAGGCGATATTGGAAGCAGTTTTAAATGCCATTTCAGAGGAATCGACAGTATGATACGAACCATCAAGCAGGGTGATACGCATATCTACAACCGGATAGCCTGCAAGGATACCCTTTTCCATAGCTTCGCGCATACCCTTTTCAACAGCAGGGATATATTGGCGAGGTACTGCGCCACCGAAAATCTTATCTACAAACTCAAATCCACCTCCGGGCGGCAGGGGTTCCATTTTAATAACTACGTGACCATACTGGCCATGACCGCCGGACTGTTTCTTGTGCTTGCCTTCTACTTCGGCAGAGCCACGAATAGTTTCGCGATATTCGATAATCGGTGCTTTGAGAACAGCCTCAACACCAAATTTACGCTGCATACGCTCCATGATTATATCAATGTGCTGGTCGCCCATACCGCTGATTAAGGTTTCCTTGGTAACAGGGTTCTTGGTAACGATAATCGTCGGGTCTTCATCCATCAGACGATTCAGAGCGGACATGATCTTGTCCTCATCACCCTTTTTCTTCGGGTAAATTGCTCTGGTGTACATCGGCAGCGGGAAGTTAATGGGCGGGAATTCAACCTCAGAATTCTTGTCGCAGAGGGTGTCACCGGTAGAGGTATATTGCAGCTTGGCAACTACACCGATATCACCGGCAGGAACCTGCTTCATAGGAATCTGAGCCTTACCACGCATTGTGAAGATGTTAGCAATACGCTCTTCTTCTTCACGGCGGGAGTTATAAACTACGCTATCTGCTTTAATTGAGCCTGAGAATACACGGAAATAACTTAGACGGCCAACAAAGGGGTCGGAAGTTGTCTTAAATACCAACGCTGCCATCGGAGCATTGGCGTCACGCACTTCTTCTTCGCCGGTTTCTTTATCCATAACGATATAGTCGTTCAAAATTGCCGGATAGGTAAAGTCGATGATAGCGTTCATCAACCGACCAAGACCAATGTTCTTGTAGGCACTGCCGCAAAGCATAGGATAGATGATAGCCTGACGAATGCCCTTAATCAGACATTTCATAATTTCCTCGTCGCTAATCTCTTCTCCTTCCAAATAACGCATCATGCAATCGTCATCTGCTTCAACCGCAGCCTCTACCATCTTTTCGTGGGCAGCAGCAGCAGCCTCTTTATACTCATCCGGAATCTCTATTTCATCGGAGCCATTACCGTTGGTACGATAGGCCTTCATTTTGTAAAGGTCTATAATACCCTGGAAGTTTTCCTCCTTGCCCAAAGGCAGCTGTAACGGCAGTACATGCTTACCGAACTTACCACGCAGGTTATCCAAAATGCTATCAAAATCAGCGTTCTCACGATCCATCTTGTTGACAAAAATGATACGCGGCAAACCGGCTTCTTCAGCCAGCTTCCAGCATTGTTCGGTACCAACCTGTACACCGCTGGTTGCGCAAACCACGATCAGCGCACTGTCTACTGCTCTAAAAGCTCCTTTGACCTCGGCAACGAAGTCAGCAAAGCCGGGAGTGTCGATGAAGTTAATCTTGGTATCACGCCATTCAACAGGTGCCAAAGTGGCGTTAACGGAGACCTTACGTTTGATTTCCTCGGGTTCATAGTCAGTGGTGGTAGCACCGTCTTCAACCTTGCACATTCTGCTGATTGCTCCGCTGCGATACAGCAGGGCTTCGGTAACGGACGTGGTTCCTGCTCCACCATGACCCACAATGGCCACATTTCTAATCTTATCTCCAGTGTACTCTTTCATGATAAATCCCCCTTTATCAGGCATTTGTTATGATAAGTATTTCGCTGATATTGCCCATTTATCCTGCTTTTTGTGAAAAATTTCTCATAATTTTTTAAATTCACTTAAAATTGTAACGCATATTACAGTTTTTCGGGAGAAGGCAGGATTAGGCGAAAAAATCCGACGCACCGTTCCCACAGCACGTCGGATTTGCTTTATTCATCAAACAATATTCACTTTACCATCTTTTGCTACTGAGCCAGTATTCACCGCGAAGCAAGGCCAGCACGGTAAACAGCTCCAAGCGTCCCAAAAGCATAGCCAACGCCAGCGTAAGCTGTCCCATACCGGTAACACCGGCATAGTTACCCGTAGCACCGATACTGCCAAACGCAGGACCGACACTGGAAATACAGGAGGCCACGCCGAAAACTGCCTCATCTACATCTACACCGCTTAAGCAGAGCAGCATAGTTAAAATTGCGATAACCAGAACATAAACGAAAAAGAAACGGCTGACGTTGATAATCGTTTCTGTCGGCAGACGTCTTTTAGCGTAGTAAACGTTGAGCAGCATCTGCGGATGCATAGTGCGACGCAGCTCCGCCATAACTGTTTTCAGCAGTACGATAAAACGGCAGACCTTAATACCGCCGGCAGTAGAACCTGCGCAGCCGCCTGTCAGGAAGGTTACAGCCAAAATCAGCTTAGAGAAAGACGGCCACTGGTCGTAGTCCGCCGAAACATAACCCGTGGTACTGCCGAAGGAAGCCACCTGGAAGAAAGCCTCGCGTACGCCGTCTGCCACGCTGTAGCCATTCACCATAATGATGTTGATGCTGATTAAAACAGTGAAAATAGTCAGCAACACAATGTAGCTTTTGAATTCCAGATCATGCCACAAAACCTTCAGGCCGATTTGCGTAACCTGATAGTATAAGGCGAAGTTGCCTGCCGCCAAAATCATAAACAGACCAGTAACAATCTCAATACCCGCACTGTGAAAATGCGCAATGCTGTCATTATAGGTAGAAAACCCGCCTGTAGCAATCGCAGAGCAGGCATGATTGACAGCATCATAGGTGCTCATGCCCAAAATTGCCAACATACCGGTAAGAATAATCGTAAACAGCAGATAGATATAGAACAACGCTACTGCAGTTGTACGGATACGCGGCAGAATACGGCTGTTGGAAAAGCCGCTGACCTCTGCATTAAAAAGATACACAGCACCACCGGCAATCTGCGGCAGCAGCGCTACGAACAGCACGATGATGCCGATACCGCCAATCCAGTGCGTCAGCGTACGCCACAAAAGCAAGCTGCGCGATACTATGTCAAGATTGGCAATCGCCGTTGCGCCGGTAGTGGTCAGTCCGGACATACTTTCAAAGTAGGCGGCGGCGGGATTCAAAATGCCGTCAAAGCAATAAGGCAGCGCGCCCAGGGCAGCAGCCAAAAGCCATGAAAAGAATACCGTGCCGATACCCTCGCGCACGGATAAATTGCGTGCTCCTCTACCGTCACCATAATAATCAAAGATCCCGGCCAAAATAACAGCTACCGCTATGGAAAAGATAAAGGTTCTGGAGGTAGCATATTCGCCGTAAACAACAGACATCAAAAGCGGCAACAGCTGTGCAATTGCCAGGCCGGCAGAAATTTTTCCCAGGAGATATATTATAACCTTTGCATTCATCTTCTATACCTCCTGCCGTTACCAATTCTGCTTATCGCGCCAAAAATCCGGGCGCATGATAACCAGCAGCGTAAAAATTTCCAGACGTCCCAAAATCATCGCCCAAATGCTGATGAAACGTGCCCAATCCGAAAGGCTATTATAGGTAGACGTCGGGCCTACAATGCCGAAGGCCGGACCTACACTGCTCATACAGGCAGCAATCAAGCCCATTGATTCCATTATCGGTATCCCCGACAGGGAAATCAGGATAGTCAGCACAATGAATACCAAAATATACAGGAAGAAAAAACGCGTAATATTACCGACGATAATCGGGTTGATTTCGCGCTCACCCATTCTGATGGAATAAACAATGCGCGGGTGCAGGGTACGCAACAGCTCCGCCCAGCCTGCCTTCAGCAGAATAACAAGACGTGTAATCTTGATGCCGCCTGCGGTTGAACCGCTGCAGCCGCCGATGAACATCAGCATCAGCAGAACGCTGCGGCTGAAGCTTGGCCAGTTGTTATAGTCATCAGACGCATAACCTGTTGTACTACCGATAGACACAGCCTGGAAAATACTGTGACGAAGAGCGCCGTTAAAATCCATATAACCGGAAAAATACAGATTGCCACAGATAAGTGCAGCCGCTGTTGTGAGTATCAACAGATAATATCTGTGTTCGCTGTCCTGACGCACGGATGCCCAGTCACCACGCCAGATTTTATAATACAAAGAAAAGTTCATGCTGGCAATCAGCATAAAAACAATAGCAATAATCTCGACATAAACAGACCTGAAGGAGATCAGGCTGTCGTGATAATATGAAAAGCCGCCTGTCGCCATAGTTGCCAACGCCAGGTTCAATGCCTGAAATATAGGCAAGCCTGCAAGCAACAGCAAAGCAACTTCCACTGCTGTTAAAATAACATAGATTAAGAGAATCATCATAGCAGATTCCTTGATCTTCGGCAGAGTACGTTCAGCCGTACCGCCCGGAAGCTCTGCGTTGAACAGGTAGCTTGTACCGCTGTTCATCTGCGGCATGATGATAATAAACAACATGATAACGCCTATACCGCCTGTCCAGTGCGTTAAGCAACGCCAGACACGGATGCTGGGCGGAAAATCGTTAAAAGAAAGTGCGGTAGTAACACCGGTAGTAGAAAAACCGGAAACACTTTCAAAAACCGCTGCAATCGGATCCGCCGGATTTAAAAACAAATACGGCAGCGCACCCATCAGGCAGACAAGCAGCCAACCGCAGCCTACGACCGCAATGGCTTCACGCACACGCAGGCGCTGACGCGGTCTTCTGCTGCCAAAGAGGTTAAAAAGCGAAGCGATAGTGCTCGTTGTAATCAGCGTAAATATAAAAATCCATATATGCTCCCTATCTGCAAGTAATGCAGCAATCAGTGGCACCAGCAATACACAGGAAAATGCTATTGTCAGCTTGGCTAATAAACGGTTAACAAGCCTTGAATCCATAGTTAAGCGCCCCGGCCTTCAAATAACGGTACTGTAGTCTTGGAAAATTCACTTTTAATGAAGAGAATAACACGGTCATTGGCATGCAGTACAGTATTACCATTAGGAATATAGGCTTCATTACCACGTACAATAGCACACAGCAAGCATTCCGGCGGCAGGTTCATATCACGCACTGCCACACCGTCTACATCGCTGTTTTCGCCGACGATTATTTCCAGAGCCTCGGCCTGTGCGCCCTCCAGCAGGGATACTGATACAATACCACCCTTGCGGACGAAACGCAGCACCTCGCCTGCACTCAAAAGACGCGAAGACAGTACGATGTCTACGCCAACCTTTTCCATCAGCTCAATATATTCGTTACGCGCAACACGCACGATAGTTTTGCGCGCGCCCAGATGCTTGGCAAGCTGTGCCAGCAACAGGTTCAGCTTATCATCCTCAGTTAGGCAGATAACAACATCTGCTTCCGAAACGCCCTCTTCAATCAGAAGGTCGATATCGGTACCGTCACCGCACAAAACCAGACCTCGCTTCAGCTTAGCAGCCAAAAGCTGACAACGGTCCTTATCCTTTTCGATAACCTTTACCTGAATGCCCTGCTTTTCCAGCATGGGAGCCAAAAAGCGACCTGTGCGGCCTGCACCGATGATGAGAACCTTCTCCAGCTTTTCATAAGTATTGGAGAAGGAATTTTCAAACTCACGGATTGCTTCATGCTTGCCTACAAAGTAAACGTTATCGCCCGGAATTACGTAATCATTACCATGAGGAATTATCATCTGATGACGTCTGAAAACCATGGCCATCAGGATATCCTTAGGAATATCCAAATCCTTCAGCGGTATATTAACGATTGGAGAATCCTCCTTCACCTTAGCTTCGAACATGCGCACCTTGCCGTCAGCAAAGTCATCTACGTTCAATGCAGAGGGTGTCATCAGAATATGGTCGATTTCACCTGCGGTAATACGCTCAGGGTTGATTACGAGGTCAATTTTCATATCATCCTTAAGCATTTCCGGCGAATGGATAGCATAATCCACGTTGCGGATACGGGCAACGGTATGCTTAATACCATGATTCTTGGCCATCAGGCAGGTCACCATATTTACTTCATCACTATCTGTGCAGGCGATAAGCACATCGGAAGCACTGATATCAGGATCAGCAAAGGTAGTAGGGTTGCAGGAGTTGCCTTCAATCGCCAGTACGTCCAAAGTATTTTGGATGACGTCCTTGCGCTTGGGGTCGATTTCTACAACTACTACATCAAACTGATCTTCAGCTAAAAGCTGTGCAATACTAAAGCCAAGCTTGCCTGCACCAGCTATTACAATACGCATTTTAGTTACTCCTTTAATACGGGAAATCCGTTAATCTCTATTACTCAAATACTGCTCTATATTATAACACAAATAGCCTTAAACGTCGACAGATGCAATTTTGACGCTGTTGACAAAGTATTAATAATATGTAAGATGGCTGTTATCATAGTAAACTGAGCGAGAGATATATCGTGCAAGGAAGAGCAATTTCAACGAATAAGTGTCCGGAATCATCGAAGTGTTGCATTCTTGCGTGCGCATCCAAGAAGTGAGTACGCAGGAGGATGCTGATTGGCTGTCACACATAGAACTCTGGTAAATTGAGCGAGAGGTATATCGTGTAGGGAATAGCAATTTTAGCGAATGAGCATTTGGAACCATAGAAACAAGGGTACGTAACAAAATGTTACTCTCTGACAAATTTTACCGCAGTTTCGTACTGGCTCCATGCGAAATTTGCGTCGTGCCCTTTTGGCACAGGAAAATTGCTGTTGACTGAAACGATATACTCTCGCGAATAGAGAAAATAAGGTAGAAAGCTTAATCCATGCTTGTGCATCACTTTGCTCCTTCAATCATGGCTATCTATCCCTCCCCCTCCAAAAATGCTCCCTGCAGCAATACTTCATTACGAAGCCCCCGCGGCTGACTTAACTGCATAATAGTAGATTCTATCCTCAATCGACAAGCTGATTACATCAGCTCGTCGATACGCCTCGCCACAAACGCATTTGCTCGTCGCGTTGCTCCTTCAAATGCGGTGGCTGGGCAGCCAGGCCCGCTGCTGGTCATAAGATAGCTGACGGTAAAAGAAAAAAGACATGTCACATGACATGTCTTTT
>ENA-UEQJ01000116-UEQJ01000116.1-human-gut-metagenome-genome-assembly--contig:-NODE-116-length-59078-cov-105.386078_pt1 | contig 59078 bp, 97 predicted proteins | sample MGYA00242937_ERZ507938 | MGnify/ENA primary metagenome ERZ507938 (study PRJEB26167, sample SAMN06115437) | human gut metagenome | host: Homo sapiens | place: China:Gansu | collected 2015-07-03...
ATCGCGAAGGTATGCAAAAAAGCAAATCCGATATCAACAACTACCTGCTGAAAGGAGTAACAAATCATGGAAGCAATGTTTAACTTTATCCCCGCACCCATCGCACTGGTACTGATGTTCATTGGCTTTGCCGCGCTGGCCGTTGGTGCTATCCGGCTGGGTTACAAGCAGTACGTCAAGGACTGGGCGCTGGAGCTCGTGACCATCGCTGAGGATAGCATCATGGGCAGCGGTCAGGGCGCAAAGAAAAAGGCGCAGGTCTTTGCCGCGCTACGGGGCGCACTGCCGGACTGGCTGAAGCCTTTCATCACCGATGAAGTGCTGGACAGCGTGATTGAAAAGGCCGTCGGCATGATGAAAAAGGCACTGGCAGAAAAGAAGCCTACCATCAACAAGGGGTAATTTATGAGCTACATGAAAGCGGCACTAAGCAAGGAGAGATGATATGAACGCAGTAAATGCCGAAGATTTGCTCGATTTGATTGAATCCATGAAACGCATATCTGCGGATGAAATTATCGCTGCATCAAAGGAGAACAACGAGCTGGAGCGCATCGCGCACATCGCAACGGAAGCAACTTATAAGGCTGTTATCGAAAAGTTGGAAAACCTCCGCGTGTACGCAGTAACCATTTTGGATAGCAAGGAGTAACATCATGAGTAGCACTACATACGAGCATTTTGTTGACACCAACAAAATGTTCGCCGCACAAGAGCAATTTCGTAACATCACGAAAATGGTCTGCGTATGCTTTCGTGGCTTCACGAAAACATGCCATCTCGGTAACGCCCCCGTAATGGTGCGCAACGCTGGACAACTGCCGCAGCCTTTCTGGCTCGGTGCTGCCTGTGGCGGCGGCTCGTGTAGTCTTTCCGCCAGCGTTGCAAGGGCTTAATGCAGAACAGATAAAAGCTGTGATAAAACGTGCGCCGCTTGGGAGGTATGACCGGAAAATCGCCTGGTTGCGGTACGTTGACCAGCTATGCCAAGTTGATATTGCAGCGCGTGTGCCGTATTGTCGGACATCAATCGGCAATAGGCTGAAAATTATTGATAAAATGCTGGATGGGTGATATCATAATCCTAATTGGGTGCGATTTCTCACGAAACGCATTGAAGCGGCAGGCTTTCGGGTCTGCCGCTTTTCTTTTTTCACGATTTGTGGTATAATTATCTCAACAAATCCACCCGGCCTATCGAAGAAGCACATTAGGGTGGATATTTGAAAAGGCTATGTGGCTCAGTTGGTAGAGCAGGGCGTGACACAGCCTATTGTCGCTGGTTCAAGTCCAGCCATAGCAAGCCCGAAAATGCTTGAACGGTTTTGAATAGTGCGCATACGTCAAAATTTCGATAGCAGAAGTAGGCATTTTTGATGATACAGTCTCCCGCCCGCCTACTTGTAGTGCGTACCATGCGGGAGACGATTTTATATGAATTATGGCAAATAAAATATATCGCTTTTTGTCCCGTGTTTTGTTCGCTCTGATTATTTTTGGGGCGACATCAAGCGTTCTAAAAGCCGTTCTTCCGTTTTGGCATAGTGCATTTATAGGCGTGGTTTTATCGGTATATGCGTCTTTGCATTATACGCCATACGATTTATGTTTTGAAAGGCTATGGCCTTTGTAGAGAGTGAACCGGCCTGTGTGGACGGTGCACTCTTGATTTTACAAAAACCCCTGCTTTTCCGAAGCCCTGCGTTCCATGCTGGGTACTTTGTAGGCAAAGCAGGGGATTTTTTTGCAAATAAAGCGGCAAAACCTTCTATTTTTGCATCATTTTATATAAGTATATTTATATCTTTAAGCGCTCATGCGGATTTTTCCGTGTGGGCACTTTTCTTTTTTTGTCCTTCGTTGTACCTTCGTTGTCTTTCGTTTTCTGCCGATGCGGTACACTGGATGCACAAGGAGGGATGCTTTATGAGCTATTACCAGACACCCGGAGCACCATGCGTTTTGCAGCAGCCTGTCAATCCTTACGGTGGCATGGGCACGGTTGGCCTTACCACTTCCCTGCCAAACACGCAGATGCAACAGGCACAGCCGCAGCGTCCGCAGCCGATGAATGGGCAGCAGCCTGTTCAGCAGTCGGTACAAGATGGCGGTTGGTTGCTTGGCAGACCTGTTTCCAGCAGAGAAGAATTTCTGGCGATACCGTCTGATCTGTACGGAAGATGGACGTATTGCCCGGATTTGCGTAGTGGCGTCATCTACTGCAAACGTTTGAATCCAAACACTTGTGAATCTGACGTGTTAGAGTTTTACAGCCCGGAAGCATGGCGGCAGATGCAAGCACAACAGGCACAGCAGACCGCTGCACCGACACAGCAGTATGTGCCTATTGAGCAGTACAACGCCCTTGTGCATCGGCTGGATGAGCTGGAAAAGTGGCAGAAGAGCTTTTCTAAGCCCGCTACCGCAGCAAAGAAAGGAGAATAAAAATGCCCTCTCCATTTGATATGATTGCTCACAGCCCCATCATGCAGCTTGCAAATCTGGCTCGTGCCGGGCAAAACCCGATGGGGCTTATCCAGCAGTTGAGCGGGCAGAATGCCCCCATCATGCAGGGCTTGAACCTGATTCAGGGCAAAAACGAAGCGCAACTCCGAACGATGGCGCAGAACCTCGCCAAAGAGCGTGGCATCGACCTGAACCAGCTGGCAAGCGTCCTGAATTTGACGCTTCCGAAGTGAGGAGACTTTGCAATGGATGATTTTGAAAACAGCCATTCCGAAAAAGATTTTGACATCAACAATCTGTGTGGCGATGACAAAATATGGGTTCCTTTAATGCTTGGCTTCATTTTCGGTGCTGCCAGCAAAAATTGGGATGACTCAAAAGATAAAAAAGACAACCCTCCGAGCTGACTTAACAACCCTAAAATAAGCATCTCTCTAAGCGAAACGCTTCTCAGTTTTGCGGACTTGACAAAAACCGCATTTGTTTGGCTTCGCCCATCGCATACGGCGGTGGGATAGCATACGCAAAACTGAAAGGAGTTTTGTTATGGACGATTTTGCAACTGGCTATCTGGCTGGGCAGGACGGCGGCAATAACAGCAGCGGATTCTTCGGCAACGAAGGTTTGTGGGCGGTTATTATCCTCGCTATCATCTTTGGCTGGGGCACAAACGGCTATGGCCGAAACGGTGGTGACAACAGCATGAACAGCTACATCCCCTATCTGGTCGGCACTGGCGCAACTGGTCAGGGCGGTGCAGACACCCGCGCGGCTCTGTCTGAGGGCTTCTACCAGCAGGACACCTCCCGCTCTCTGGCGGGCATCCAGAGCGGTATCTGCTCTCTGGGCTATGACCAGCTGGCGCAGATGAACGGCGTCAACACCAACATCGCGAACGGCTTTGCAGGCGTGAACAGTGCCATCTGTCAGCTTGGCTACCAGAACGCACAGCTGGTGAACGGCCTGGAACGCAGCGTGTCCAACGGCGACAATGCCATCAGCCTTGCTATCATGCAGGAAGGCAACGCACGGCAGGCGGGTCAGACCGCTCTTGCCACGCAGCTGGCATCTTGCTGCTGCGAGAACAAGCAGCTGATCGGCGACCTGAAGTACACCATCGCAACGGAAGACTGTGCCACCCGGCAGGCCATCGCAGACAATGCCCGCGCCATCGTGGACAACTGCAACGCCAACTTCCGCAGCATGATGGACTACTTCACGCAGGACAAGATCGCAACTTTGACCGCTGAGAACCAGAACCTCAAGTTTGCCGCTTCTCAGGATCGGCAGAATGCGCTTCTGACCACCGTGATGTCCCAGCAGACTGATACCATCCTGAATCGGGTCAATCCTCGTCCGATTCCCGCTTATCAGGTGGCAAACCCCAACGTGGGCGTGAACTGCTGCGGCTGCTGCTAACCAACACACTCCCCGATAACACCGGGTGAACCATCGGGGCAGGGGCAAGACACCTCTGCCCCTGATTTTTATAGGAGGAAAACATTATGGCTTGCAAAACAAGCTGCCGTCTGTGCCCGCACCTCGTCATCTCGGATGCGGTGACGTTCGCCAATGACACGCTGACCATCAACATCCCTGCTGGCGCATACCAGAACGGAGAGAAGTATTGCATCGTAGTTGCCCAGAGCATCCCGGACACGACCACCATCAACGCTCCTGTGGTCATTACCATCGGTGCAGGAACGACCGCATACCCTCTGACCGACTGCAACTGCGCTCAGGCAACCGCTGAAAGCATCCACACTCGCACCCGCTACGCTACCCGCGTTGCAACGTCTGCCACTGGCACAGGCACGTTCAAGTATTTTGGCTGCTTCTGCCGTTCCCACGCTGGTGCGCCCGCGTCCATTTCTTAAGGAGGTATAGATTATGGGCAAGAACAATTTTCGCCGCATGATGATGCTCCGCGACCACGACAAAGACCGTGAGCCGGAGCGTGACCGCCTTGAGGAAGAGCGTGACCGCAGGGAGCGTGAGATGGAACGCCGTCTGCGCAAGCTGGAAGGCGGCAACGACCGCTATCCCTACTATCCGCAGGAGGAAAACCGCTACATCGACCCTTACCCTATCCCCCGCTACCCTGACGTAGAGTATGGGCGCAGAATGCCGCAAATCGGCTTCTCGCAGAACGGAGACTGGGACAAGCGGTCTGGACAGTATGAACATGGCGGCGCAAACAGCCGCTCCATCAAGATGCCACGCCAGCACCTCACCCATGATGAAGCGGAGGAATGGTGCGACAGCATGGTGAACGCTGATGGCACGAAGGGCTGTCACTGGACGCTGGAACAGACACAGGACGTTGCGAAACAGCGCAATATCACCTGTGACCCGAACGATTTCTGGGCTGTTATGAACATGATGTACTCGGATTATTGTCAGGTCGCAAAGCGCCAGTCCGTTGACACTCCTGGCTTCTACGCTGACATGGCAAAGGCGTTCCTTGAAGACGCAGATGCTGCAGATGGCAAGGCGTATCTCTACTGGGATTGCATTGCTGATAAGTAAAACAGAACCCCTGTGCGGTCATTGTGACTACACAGGGGTTTATTGTTATCTCCAAATCATAAAGCACTTATTGCCTACACAATCTTGAAGGATTTCTTTGAAGTCTTTGAACTTTGCGGGGTTTTCTCTACCAGCATATCCGTAAATAATGCTATCGTCATAATCACCTATAACTTTTAAGATTTCCTTGCAGGCACCTTATCGGATTTTTCCGTCACAGTCCGATTGATAAAGGAAATCTGCAATTTTAATCGGAAGCATTTTGCTTTCAACCAATCGCTCTGTTTCGTCATTGTATGATTCTAGAACGTGTTCTTTTTCGGGAGATGGTATGTCGAGAATGTCATCAAGTTTTTTATAGTGCTCTCCGACTTCCGAACCAACAAGTTCTGCAACCTTCGTTCTCAACTTGAAAAACCCGAAATAGCCCACATCCATTTCACGCCCAGTCTTTTTGCATTTGATGGTTACGCCCATTCGTCAATCCTCCAAGAAATCCTCTTGATTCAGAACTTGATTTACAATTCGTTCTGTACATTCTTTGATAACCGTAGATGCTGGGACGTAATCTTCATAAGCTATGTTTTCATATTGTGCTCCTGCATATTCAAAGAACCTTTTAGAAAGTATTTCTGCATCCGCACGGCACAACGGCTTTAATTCGTATTGCAACGGAAATCTTCTTATAAGCGCAGGGTCGAGCCTATCAAATCGGTTTGTCGTTCCAATAATAATTGCATTGTTCGGCAATCTATCCATTTCCTGCATAATCGCGATAACCACACGGTTCATTTCCCCAACGTCATCTTTTTGCCCACGAGCCATTCCAACTGCATCTATTTCATCAAAACAAAGAACGCAAGGAGCAGTTCTCACATAATCAAAAATTCTTGCAAGGTTAGATTGTGTTTGCCCCAAGTGCGAATCAACTAGACTTGAAAATTGAATCCTCAAAAACGGAAGTTTTGCTTTATGCGCGATATACCTAGCCAGCATGGTTTTCCCGCATCCACTTTGCCCATAAAGCATCAATGCTGTCAAATAAGGAATGCCCATTTCGTTCAATTTTTCAGATGCTCGATAAATAGCAACGATTTTCTGCGTTATACTTTTTTCTTCGTTCCTAAGAAGGAATCTTGCTTCTGGAAATTCTTCTGTATCCTCTGCGATCAAAAGATGCTGTAAGTTATATGGCAATTCAATAAATTCTCTTTTGCTTTCCAACTTGCGAAACATATTTTCCTTGAACTGCTCATCTTTTTTGGATGATATAGAATTCAAAATGATTTTAACGGCTTTTTGCGCGTTTCGCATATCGCCATCGCAAACAAATCGAATAAGGTGTCGTTCACTATCGTTCATTCAATAAATCCTCCAACTCAGTTCTTTTTATCCAATATGAACTTTGCAAATTCTTCAATTTCTTCCAAATTTACGATTATTTCATACCATCCTGCTGAATGCCCTCTATCGTAAGCGTACTCCCAAATTTTTTCCGCTTTCTTTTCTGAAATCCCAAAACCGACTTCTTCTTGAATTGTCTTATATATCTCTGCGTAGATTTCATCCCTACGCTTCATTTTCTCTTGATTCAGCCGCTTAACTTCATTGTCGTAATCATCGTTATTCTTTTGCGCTTGCTCTTTGTTCCACTTTACCGACTTGTCTTCGTCAAACACAAAATTTGATGGAACCCGCTTGAAGCCATAAGGCTTGCATCCCATATTTGCCATTGCTTCATATTTCTGCCCAATGTCAATCCATACGTCATTCATCTAAGAAATCCTCCAATTCAATCTTTCCTTCTGCCGCCGCAACCGCAAGAGCGTACACGAACTGCCCGATGGTCATTCCGTGCCGTCTGGCTTCACGGTTGATGTACTTGCGCTCTTCCTCGCTCATAAGGATGGTAATACGCTTTGAACGCTTGCCGTCACCGCTTGCAATGCCCTGATGCGATACTGGCATCGGGATTTTTTTCTTTGTCAAGCCAGCTTCAGCAAGTGCGCCGGGAACATTGCCCTCTTCAATCAAACGCTGCACTTCTTTTGCCTGTTTCAGCTTCTTCGGCTTGACTTCGCCTAATACGGCATCATTTGGCTGTCTTTCGCTGTCTTTGGCTTGCTTCGGCTTAATACTGCCTAATTTTGCTTCACTTGGCTGTGCATGGCTGTCTGTGGCATCACTTGGCTTAATTAGCTCTCGTTCGGCATTATTTGGCTTTGTTTGGCTTACTTCTTCTTCCTTTGGCTCACTTCGGCTTAATGTCTGTTCCGAAAAAACAGGCTGGAAGTCAAACCCGCCCAACAAGCCGGATGTTTTTTTGCTGGACTTTTTCACTGTGTGTCACTCCAATCAATAAAATACCCGTTGTACCGAAAAGATTTCGCCGCATTTCCAGCTTCAATCAAAACTTTTCCGGCTTTTATGGCTTCTTCGGAACTTAACGCCCCACAATGTCTTTGTGAAACAACATAATAAATCGGATTGTCTATTCCATCCCCTCGGCGGAAAAACATAACATCTTTCGAGCTGAATTTGCTTTGCAATTCAAACTCGGCTTTTTCCAGCTCTTTATATCTAACTACATTCACTGCACATCCCCCTCTACAATCTTCTTTGCCAGCTCTTTGAAATCCTCTGCGCTGGTACTTTTTGCCGTGTCGCCGCTAAACAGGCTGTGCCGCTCTGCTTGAGCCTTACGGACGCCCATAGACGGTCTAATCTTCACGTCCAACAGGGTTGTGCCCATGCTCTGTGCAATCACAGGAAGCTGCTCTACGACCTCTTTGGACAGGTTCTCACGGCTCTTGTACTGGTTCAGGAGCAGACCTTCAATCTTCAAGGTCGGGTTGAAGTATCTGCGAACGTCACCAATGGTCTGCGAAAGCTGGCTCAGTCCGGCAAGCGCATAGCGGTCTGCTGTAATAGGCACGATAATGCTGTTGGCGGCGATCAGAGCGTTCACAAGCGCAAGACCGAGCTGCGGGGGAGTGTCCAGAACGATGTAATCATACTGTGCAGACACGGATTCCAGTGCTTCACGCAGCCGGAAGTTCTTGCCAATGTCCCGAACAAGCTGCTCGTCAATGTCCTTCAATGCGTTGTCTGACGGCAGAATGTCACCGGCTTCGCAGTGCTGGATTCCTTCTTCTACCGTACCCTGCCGGGTCATTACATCGAACAGAGTGCACACGTCCTCTGTCTGTGCGCCGTAGGTGTCCGTTGCGTTGCACTGGGCATCGCAGTCCACCAACAGAACTTTCTTTCCAAGCAACTGCAATGCACCAGCCAGACAAGTGCTTGTTGTGGTCTTTCCTGTTCCGCCCTTCTGGTTGGCAACCGCTATAATTTTTGCCATTTAATCACTCTTTCTTTATTCGTATATCGGCATTTCTGCCCACGCTGCCACTCTTGCAATAAAGCAAGCGTCCGAAGAAATGTTTAACCTCTGAAACGATGTGTTTACAAACTCGCCTTTTTCAATAAACGCTGCAACTGTGTTTGTTGCCGTTATAGATTCATCTTTCAGATAGGTCGTTTTTACAGAACACAAGAACCGACCTTTCGTTCTTTCAATGATTTCTGGTGTTGGCATCCCATCATCTTTAACGGAATACCACACAATTTCCTGCTTCTTCATACCGCTCCTTTCTGCTTAATGCGCTGCGTCTGACTGCTCTTGCAAGGCTTCAATGGAATAAAACGCTGGCATATACTTGTCTACGATACCCGCTTTGTCTACGCTTCTAATCAGATAGCCAACAGGTCTGTCGGGAAACGGCGTTCTGCTCAAGGACAAGATGTCCTTATACGCAGCCTTTACCGTGTCGTAAACCGCTTCTCTGCGTCTTGGTAGCTTGATTTCTGGATGCTCTTTCTTCATCCACTTCTCAACCACTTTTGCCACATCAATGCAGTCTTGCTTTTCCAGCTCGTCACACATAGACCAGTCAAAATCATCATATCCGCTTCTGCGGGGCTTTCTGGCGGCTTTTTGAGGTTCGGTTGATACTTCGCTTGCCTGAGCTTCAATCAGCGTCTCAGACGCTTTAATTTTGGGCTTGAACTTAACTGCCACAGCCTTTCGCGCCACAAGAACTGGTTCATAGGTCAACACGATGTCAGACACAGCATTGATTTCATCTACTGCAACGTCAAGCACTCGTTTACGAAGGTTCTTGTAAATATCGTAGCTTGCTTCCATCGCACCAAGCTGTTCTCTCAGCTTTTTCAAACTGATTTCATGCGGTTTGCTGTCCATGTTCAGCCAGTCCCGAAGAATCGAATAAAGTAGGATGCTGTACTGTGATTTCATCCGTGATGTGTAGCGTAGACGATAGCGAACGTATCCACTTTCAGCAATGTCGAAAAAGATGGATCGAAGGTCAGGGTTGCAGGTGATTGCTACAACGTAAGACCTTGTTTCGGGCACATAGTCCAGTTTTGCCCTCGTAAACAAGACAAAGCTTTCAAACGTGCCTTTCTCCTTGTCAATTGGAATCGACACCGTATTGCCAAGAAAGTGCTTGATTTGCGGCTCAATCCTTCGAGCGTCAAGGCTTTTCAGCCCAAGCAGTTCTCTGTATTCAGCAAGAGTAAACTCTACACGACTGCTACTTGGGTCTCTTGGGTTAATTCTTGATAGGTAAACCTCCAACAACCGAAGTTCTCCTGCGGTGTAGTCCCTGAACTTCGCCCAAACAAGGGACTTGCTTTTTTCGACAAGGTTATTGTCTGATATTTTTGGCATCTGCTCACTTCCTTTAATGGTCTGAAAACAGTATATCACAAATAGGGGGACGTGTCAACAACTTTCGTCCCCCATGACTTGTCTTTTTGTCCCCCATATCCTCGTCATTTTGTCCCCCATGACTTGTCAAAACGTCCCCCATGCTTTGTCATTTCGTCCCCCATCTACATATTATATATTAAACAAGAAATAAACAAGAGGTTAAATATCATCGTTAAATAGTCGATGACGATAATTTTCAACAATTTCTTTATTTTTCCATTCCAGTTTGTGGATAACTCAGGTTGTCAATTACTGAATAAGACTGTACCGATGGTGAAGCAACCTTCTATTAGCCGTGCCAAGCGTGGACGGATTGTGGATAGGTGTACAAAAAGTGGATAGAAAGATATACCTAATCTGCACTATGGGGGACGGATTGACAAGCCGACCAATTACAAGCAATAGATTAACGATAATTCGTTATTTATTCCGCGCAAATACTGTCGATTTGTAGCCTATGGGGGACGGAATGACAAGGTAAAGGTATACCTAATCTGCATGAAACGTGTACAAAAAGTGGATGAACGTGTACAAGATGTTCCGTAAAAACTTCGATAATTCGACAATCAGCCGCTTATATTATTGGGATTCACAGTATAGGAATCATTGGACTTCATAGCAGCTTCCGTTCCAGCATCCTGCGCCTGATAGAGAATCTCCATCTTTGGGGCGGTTCCGTTCGGGTCTGGGTCTGTTTTGGTGGCCTGTGCCATCTCATAGTTACCGGATGCCATCCGACAGACAGCAACCCTGTCCTTCAACGGCGTGTGGAGGTTTGCCAGAATCTCCGTCAGCACGCCGATGTGGTCTGAGCCGTGATCTCCGTACCGGATATATAACAGGGCATCTATCTCATAGGATGAACATTCCATCATAGCATCTATGAGAATCCGCCGTTTCTCCAGATCGGAAAGGTCGTCCTCAAGGTGTTCAAGTAGCCTCGGATGAATGCAAGCATCCATATATCGAGCCACCGATACGCCGCAGCAAGTGAACCAGCGCATAGCCATCGGCAGGGAGATAGCTGCCAGGCCTTGCTCCCAATTTGCTATCGTGCCACGATTCACGCCCATCCGTGCTGCCAACTTCTGCTGGCTCAAGCCAGAACGCATTCGAGCCATCTCTAATACTTTGGCTGTTCTTACTAGATATTCATTCATAAATTCTCACTCCTTCAACAAAATCCGGCAAAACTGCTGGATTCGACAAACCAAAAAATGGAAAAAGCTGCTATGGAGAACCAACAGCAGCCTGTGTTATAACTGTACCATCGAAAAAAACAATCAAAACAGGAGGTAACAATATGATTATCATTGACGGTATGCCCGCATCTGAACCGAACGAAAACAAAACGCCGAAACCGTGGGAGGGTTAGTGTATGAACCAGATTGACACCATGCTCATTCCCTATGCCCGCCAGACCGCTTTAAAACTGGTCTACAACCTTGCAAACAACGATGCTGATAAGTTTGCTTATCAAGAAGCAAAAAACGTTCTTGAACGCGCCATAGCCGCCTTAGACGATGGACGCGATCCAGCAGATAGCATCGAACGCATTGACGGACAGCTTGTGGAACTGTGAAAGGAGAAGAAGATGGACTTTACGAATGGATTCTATAAAGCCGAGAACCCTGTCGTTCTTGAAGAAGTGAAAACTTTCCTCCAGTCAATGGAACGGCGTGGAGCAACCGTAAAAGACTTGGACGATGCCATTGTGCAGCTAAACAATGTTTCGCACAGCATCAGCACAAACGCTTTCGTCAAAGCAGATGTGCTGGACGATTTACCGGATAACCCTTTTCGTTCCATACTCAACGGAATGTTACAAAGCAAAGGGTAACTTAAACTTAATGTGGCTCTTAATCATTGTTATCGCAATTTTTGGCTTCCCTGATGTGAAGTAATGGATGCGAAGAAAACGTTCAATTTTTACGAAGTTGTTGAAAATACATTGACTTTACAACTAGAAGATGTATAATCGTATCGAATGAACGTCCGTACTTACCGATCGGGAGGATATGCCACAATGAGTGAACAAGAAAGAGCCAAGATTGACCGATTTATTGCATGGCTGCTGGAACACCCTGAAAAGATTCCGGCAGCAGAACAAGCACTAGACCTAGAATAATAGAAAATCCCTTGCGAAGAGCTATACCAGCCCGGCACAAGGGATTCTTTTATTTTACCGGGCATGAACGTTACATCTTCTCGATCAGGTTCATCAGCGCTTCACGCTGTTCCTTCGGCATAGATTCAAGCTTTTTTCTAATCCACTCCACTGCTGCATCGGCTTCACTTTGCGGCTGCTGGGGCGGGTTTTCTTTTTGGTTGCCAGTAAGAAGGTAGTCAACCGTAACATCGAAATACTGTGCCAGCTTAACAGCATTTTGATTGGTCGGTTTTGCATCGTTCCCTGAACCTGCTTCGGTTCTCCAATAGCTATAAGCAGATTTCGGAACGCCAGCTTCAGTCAAAGCACGAGACGGCTTTACTCCCTTTTGCTCACATAGCCTTACGAAATTGTCAAAAAACACAAAACATACCTCCAGCGTTTGTACAAGATGACAAAGTTCTACCACTTGAACAAAAACACTTGAAAAGTTCTATTACTTGTGCTTTAATAAGGCTACCGGGTTCAATCGGTAGAACAAATTAAAGGCTTTGAACAAATGGAAGAACGTTCGATAATGTTTTTGCTTGACACCATAATATTATCATATTCTTTCAAAAAGTTCAAGTACTAGAACAAGAAAGGAGAAAAAATTTGCTTCCTAAGTGGACAGGCGATGTTGTGGGAACGCTTCACGTTAACAGCATCGAAATCAGAGAGCTTGCTGCAAAAATGGGATGCGCACCGGAATACTTGGGAAAAATCCTGAACGGTAAGCGTGAGCCTAAAAATGCGGAAGCTAAGGTGAAAGAAGCTCTGGAAGAGCTATTGAAGGAAAGAGAGGGAAAATGAGTGGTATGGAACAGATCATCACCTTGAAAGTAAATCTTGAGTACCCAGACGAAGCGCGCCACGCGATTGACGAAGCAACAAAGGCCTACGAAGAAAGCAAAAAACACTGGGATGCTTTTGAAATCAACAAAGCCAAGAGCAGAGCACAAGACATTTTGTACAACCTGTGCAATGAAGGCTACAGTATGATATGGACGGTCACGGATGGCGCTGTCGGCCTGACGATCTGGAAAAGCTTTAAGGAGCCTTGTGTTGGACAGTGCTATATGCCAAAAGAAAGCTTGTTTGACATCTGGGTCGAAAAGCTAGTTGCGCTGTGCATTGCCACAGGCAAGGAAGTCCCGAAGTTCATCACAGATAAGGCTGGTGAGTGCTGGTGATAAAATTTCGTAAAGCGCAAAGCCGGAAGCGCAGACTAAAGCTGGCAATGGCTGCTGGCGTGTCCCGGAACGATGCCAACAAGGTGCTGTGGATGGAGAAATGTATCAACCAGTGCTTTGAACGGCACATTGAACGGCACAACAGAGAAGAAAGACTGAAAGAGGAGATGCAGCATGGAAATTAAATACTGCGAGCGCTGTGGCATTCTACTTGGCTCAGTCAATCCTACAAAAAAATATTGTTTAGATTGCAAAAGGGAAGTTTCGCTGGAGCAAAAGAAAGCAAGACGAAAAGTATTGAAAGAAAGTCATAGATTTGTGCCAGTAAAAACTACTTGCCAATGGTGCGGAGAGCCAATGATTAAAACGTCTGCGGCTCAAAAGTATCATAAAGAATGCGCAAAAGAAGCTTCTTTTACAAGCATTGCAGAACATCAAAAAATACGAAAAGAACGAAATCTGAATAAGAAAGCATTGGAAGAAAAAAAGATTCCATCCATAGGACAAGTTCAAGCACTTGCTGATAAAATGGGCAAGCATTACGGTGAGGTGTCACAGATGCTTGCAACAGGGGAGCTGACTTATGAATGGTAAATACTACGGCCAGCGGGAAATCCGCTGGCACAGCCGTGAAAAGGAACGGCTGAAACGCATTCGAAGAAAGGATAAAGATGAAAGTATTTGCAGAAATCGCCCTGATCTGGGGCATTGTCTTAGCGTTTATTCTCGCAGTGTTTCTGCTGAACTTCTGGCTGGTGCATCAGATCGAGCTTTTGGTCGGAGCTAAGGTGACATGGTACATCATAGGTGTTGGAGCTTTGATGACAACCGGTTGGATTTTTAGACGCAGAGAACCAAAGGACACAGAGGAAAAGGCATGACACTGGAAGCCGCTCTTGAAAAACGCGATATGAAGGCATCAGAGCTTATCCGAAGAAGTGGCGTGTCGGCTCCAACTATCTACAACATCACAAGCCCGAATAAAGCGCCGTACAAGACGGGCGTTAAGGCTGATACGCTTGCAAAAATAGCCAAAGTGCTAAATGCAATAATCGTGATCGATGCAAGCAAACCATTTTTATTCGATATCATTCTGAAAGAAGGGACAAAATGAAAACCGTAAAAGGAAACGTGCTTACCATACTTGGTATTGTCGCCGCAATCGTAGCCGTTAGCTGTGGCGATACAATAAATGGCTGTGAGACTACAGTACAGATGCTTGGATGGGCATTTGTTTCACTGATGTTACTAGCAACCGCTCTGGTTTTGTGCGCGCTTGGTGTGAGCGCGGAAAAAGAGCATGAAGATACCGAGCGGATGAGAAAGTTGAACCGCATTTCCGCTCACACCAACAAGTGGAGGGATGCAAGATGAAATGCCCGATGTGCGGCAGTAACAACATTACAACGGTCGACAGCCGGTCTGACCACGATAGCATCACTCGACGCAAGAAGTGCCTTGTATGTAACTACCGGTGGTCTACCATCGAAATCGACAAAGACCAGTGGCACAGCGCACTGCAGATCAAAGAGGAACGTAAGAGAGGAAGACCAAAAGATGATTAACCTTGACAGATTCGGTGGCGTGACAGAGCCGGAGGACGGCGTGTACTTCATGACCAACGAGCAGATGGCGGAAGCCAAAGAAGCTGACCGGCTGGCAGCGATTGAGGACTTACAGTCTGAGATTGAGGATAGGGAAGCAGAGCTGAAAAACCTTCGCGCACAGTTGGCAGAACTGATGGCTGGGTGATTTTGTACAGCCAAGTTAAGCCGAAGTAAGAATAATGAAGCCTAATGAAGCCAAAGAAAGGAAAAGTATGGACAACAGCAAAATCCATGAAGCTCTGATGGCTGTTCAATCAGAGTTGAAAGCCCCGAAGGGGCAGATGAACACATTTGGCGGTTACAAGTATCGCTCTTGTGAGGACATTTTGGAAGCAGTCAAACCAATTTTGAAAGAACACGGTTTGCTTCTTACCCTTTCTGATGAACCTAAAGTGTTAGAGGGGTGGCATTACATCGAAGCGACCGCAAAGGTGGAAACTCTGGATGGTGGATGCGTAACGGTTACTGCTTACGCAAGAGAACCGGAGCAAAAAACCAAGATGGATGCAGCGCAGGTGACTGGAACGTCTAGTAGCTACGCCAGAAAGTACGCCTTGAACGGTTTGTTCTGCATTGACGATACGAAGGACGCTGACACGGACGAGTATCAAAAACAGACCGCAAGCAGGGCAAGCAAGCCTGTCCAAAAGCAAACGGAAGCGGAAACCATCCCCCCATGCGCTTGCTGCGGAAAGCAGTTGCAGCCTATTCAGTACAACAACCGCACAGTCACTCCGCTGGAAACTGCAAGAAGCACGAAGAAACGCTTTGGGCGTGTCCTGTGTTGGGACTGTGCCCAGAAACAGCCGAAGGAGGGCTAAACAATGCTTAACTCTATCGCAATTCAGGGGCGTCTGGTTCACACGCCTGAAGCTAAGGTCACGAAGTCTGGCAAGGATGTTTGCACGTTCAGCATTGCTTGCGACCGTCAGAGTGGCGGCCAGAAGGAAACCGACTTCTTCAACTGCACCGCATTTGGTAATACGGCACTGTTCGTTTCCAAGTGGTTCCAGAAGGGCAGCCTGATTCTGGTGACTGGCAGCATCCAGACCCGAAAGTATATTGACAAGCAGGGAAACAACCGCACCGCAACGGAAATCATGGCGAACAAGGTTGACTTTTGCGGTGGCAAGTCTGACAGCAAACCCGCCGATCGGGCGCAGGATGCACCACAGAACTATTCTCAGGGTAACGCAGACGACTTCTCTGTGATTGACGACAGTTCTGATCTCCCTTTTGACTAACGGTTACGCTACCGGGACAAAAGGCGAGAAAGGAATAGATGGAGGAACTTTGGAAAGACATTCCAGAATACGAAGGGCTTTATCAAGCATCGAATCTTGGAAGAATCAGAAGCGCACCGGGCAAAACGACTTTTTCTGCTGGATGCAGAGTTCGGACTTGGCAAGTAAGAATTATCCAGCCTAAAAAAGAAAAAAGATGCCGAAACTCAAAAGGCTACACTGACGAGAGAGTAGAACTTTGGAAAGATAGAACACACAAAACAATGCTTGTTTCACGGCTTGTTGCAATGGCTTGGGTTGATGGTTACAAGCCTGAATTGACTGTAAATCATATTGATGGAAACCCATCAAACAACACACCTGAAAATTTGGAGTGGATAACAAGAAGTGAAAACATAAGAAAAGGATTTCAAGAAGGTCTTTACGATAAATGCAGCAAAGAAGTTGCTCTTATTTCTCCAACGGGGGAAATCCACTATTTTGGAACAAGAAAAGCTGCTTCAAATTTTCTAGGAAAGAATCATGCGTATTTGAATAATCGCCAAAAGCGAAATTACAAGACCGGGATTGATTCAAACGGAAATCATTGGCTCATTAGAGACTGATCGCCTACCTTATATAAGAGCTGCGCTATCTGGCTGGACGGGCGTTTGGAAAGATGAAGCACTTGGGCGACATTACAAAGATTCACGGCGACCAGATAGAGCCTGTGGATTGTATCACGTTCGGCAGCCCATGCCAGGACTTGTCCATTGCGGGGCGAAGGGCAGGACTTGCGGGAGAACGCTCCGGGTTGTTCATGGAAGCGGTTCGAATCATAAAAGAAATGAGGTCAAGCACAAATGGACTGTATCCAACTTTCGCTGTTTGGGAAAACGTGCCCGGAGCGTTCAGTTCCAACGGAGGAGAAGATTTCAGAGCCGTGCTGGAAGAACTTGCCCGCATTGAACAGCCAGACGTTTCAATTCCTCGACCTTCGGGTAGGGGGGGGCAGATGGAGCAAAGCCGGAGCAATCGCCGGAAATGGATGGAGCTTGGCTTGGAGACAGCTTGACGCTCAATATTGGGGAGTGCCCCAGAGAAGAAAACGTATCGCTCTTGTCGTGGATTTTGCAGGTCAACGCGCCGGAGAAATACTATTTGAGCGAACGAGCCTGTCAAGGCATCCTGATTCGCGCATCACGGCGTGGAAAGAAATTGCCGGACTTACTGCAAACTGCCCTGCTGGAAATGATGGAGTGGTGGGAGCCGGGCGCGGCCGCAAAGGCGATAAAGATGCTGATTGCAGAAGAACAAAAACGGATAAGACGGGAGAAGCTGGCCGCTCTGAACGAGAGGAAAGAACTGATAAGAGAGAAAGCGGAGAAGCAGCTGCGTACTCTCTTAAAATCCGCTCTGGCTGCGCCGGAGGAGGAAAGGGCGCGCTTGTGCAAACAGAAAAAGTCGGGACGCTATCGACACTCCAAGACCAGACGATTTTCCAGCTAGTGCAAGCCGGGGAGATAATCCCAATAAACACACAAATCGCTACAAGACACATCTCGATGGGAGAAAAAACAGGTCTTGGAGTCGGAAAGAATGGAGACCCGGCCTTTACTCTACAGGCACGGCATGAACACGGCGTGTGCTATTGCATTGCGGGAAACATTGTTGACAGAGCCGATACGGCAGTGGCGAACGGCTTGGGCGCAAAAGAAGAAGTGGGCTATACACTGAACACAATCGACCGTCATGCAGTTGCGTATTCCATAAATCCGTTGTCAAGTAACAGCATGAAATCGGCAAATCCGTACAGCGGGTTCAATGAAACAGGTGTAAGTAAAACGCTCGACTGCTCTGACGCAAACCCAACGAAGAATCAGGGAGGACTTGCCATCGTTCAGCCGATTCCGATTCAAGACAAAACAGGAACCCTTTCGCCCGGCGCTCACGCTGGAAGCTACAATGGACAGGATGCTTACAACGATATGCTGGTAAGGTGCAGAGTTTTTGACGCAAGAGGTAATGGAAATGGAAAGATAGTTCCGACCATTACGGGAGACCACGAAAGCAGAATCACAGACTACACGGCAATCGTAACAGAACCGGAAGATTGTTTGACACCGTGGGATAATCAAGCTCGGAGGATATATAGCGAGAACGGAACGTTTCCAGCGCTGGCTGCAAGAGAAAAAGCGGGGCAAAATCAGCAGTCCGTCCTAACGGAAACGGAAATTAGGTGGATAGTCCGCAGACTGACCCCAACGGAATGCGAACGTCTGCAAGGCTACCCGGACGGCTGGACAGATATCGGAGAGTGGGTAGACACAAAGGGTAAGAAGCACAAGCCGACGGACAGTCCGCGCTATAAAGCGCTTGGAAATTCCATTGCACTTCCTCAGTGGTTCTGGATTGCACAGAAGATGAAGCCTTATCTGAGCGAAAATTCCACGCTAGGCAGTCTGTTCGATGGTATAGGCGGCTTTCCGCTTGTTTGGCAAAAGACTTATGGAAACGGTACGGCACGATGGGCGAGCGAAGTTGATAGCTTCTGCATTGCCGTTACAAAAAGGAGATTCGGCGAAGAATGATTACCTGTTGTCTCAACTGTACATCACGCTGCACAGCTTGCCACGACACTTGCGAGAAGTACAAGGTAGAGAAGAAAGACTTCGAGGAGCGCAAGGCGTTCGTGCATGAGCTGAACCACAGCCAGAGCGTGTACCACCGCAACTACGAGGACAAGCACCGGGAGCGTGGCAAGAAGCGGTATTTCGGAAGTGAATTTAGAGGTGAACGATAAATGGGAGCTTTTATTGCAAGACAGCCTAACGGTTTGCTGTGTCGGTTTTCTTCGGTTGTTGATTGCATTACCGACTACAACATGACGGAGGATGATTACATCGAAATGTGTGTCGAAAAGGCACGAGAAGAAGCAAGAGATGTTCTTGACCATTATATTGAGCCGTTTGAGATTGTTGACAGGTGTTTCTTTCCAAACAACATGACAGTGGAAGAACATAAGCGAATTATGAAGGAAATGGAAAAACCCGCTGACAAAGCAACTCATATTCCGTGAATTTGGAGGTAAACGAGGATGAATGAATGGAAAGATATAGTGAAAAATCCACCTCACAAATGGGACGGAGATTCGATGGGAAACATTTTGGTTTGGTATAGCAATACGGAACGTGCAGGAATTGTGAATATGACCCTTGCGGAGTCGTTTCCTGACAATATGCCGTTCTGGATGCCACTCCCCAAACGACCAAAGGACAACGAATGAACACCGGCAAGCAGTTTGAAGCAGACTTTAAGGCATCTGTTCCGCCCGATGCGTGGTGCTACCGCCTGAAAGACAGTGCTGCCACCTACTACGGCGGCAACGAGAACCTGTCCTTCTCCATCGACAACATCTGTGACTTCCTTGTGTACCGCTACCCGATGAACCACCTGTTTGAGCTGAAAACCATTGAAACGCCCTCTATCCCTCTGGAAAAGGTGTTCGGTAAGTACGACAAGGCGAAGTGCAAATACCGCAAGGAAAAACACATCACTGACATGGTGGATGCAATGGGGTACAGCGGTCAGACCGCCCATGTGATAGTCAATTACAGGGCGGTCAACCGCACCTTTGCAATCCCTGCCAACAAGGTTTTGGCGTTCCGATACAACGAGAGCCGCAAGAGCATCCCTTGGCAGTGGGCAGAGCAAGAGGGGATAGAGGTCAAAGCAAAAAAGCTGCGTGTCCATTGGCGGTATGATGTGGATGGGCTGCTAAAGAGATTGGAGAAAGAGAATGATCGTGAAATGTAACCGTTGCGGTGAAGTATACGACTTCGAATACGACTTCATCTATGGGAACGGAATCCAAAAAGTGAGCACAAACGAAGAAGGAAGAATCATTCGGGTTCCGTATATTGAAGAGTCAATCACTCTTTGCCCCTCTTGCATGGCAAAGCTGAACGACTGGCTGAAAGGAGAACAGGAACGACAAGCGAAATGGATTTACGACCATGAAAGCAACTCGATCGAGTGTGACAAGTGCAGAGCAGAATACAAACTCTCGCCGTATGAACGTGTATCGGATTTTGATTATTGCCCGAACTGTGGCGCAAAGATGGAGGAATGATTGAAATGAAAAACAAAATAAATCACCGTTTTATCCGCTTCACAATCGCAACCGTAGCACTACTGCTCACGCTGCTTTTTACATCCTGCCATCCGACCGCTGCTAAAGCCTCTGCTAAAGCGGAAGAAGCTAGCAAACCGTGTTATCACGTCACGGTCTATTCCCCTGAAATCGAAAAAGTAGGCTACGGTAGCGCACGGCATCCAAAGTACACCATTACGGTGGAAAGCTTTAACGAGCTGATTCCGATCTCTAGTGCAAGAGATTACAAACTACTCCAAATACCTCTGGGAGACGGTCGATTTGAGCTTGTATCCATTTCAATGGTTGAAATCGAATACTACTGAAAGAGGTAGAGCTATGCAAAAGAAAATTTCAGACATTCTGCCTAAGACCGAAATCTTAGCGCAGTTGGCAGAAGAAGCATCCGAACTGGCACAGGCTGCGTTGAAGCTGCGCCGTGCGTTGGATGGTACGAACCAGACACCGAAGAGCGTAGAAGAGTGTGAAGAAAATCTGCTAGAGGAACTAGCAGACATTAAAGTTGCGTTCACGGTCTATTTGTCTGATTCAAAACCATGTATCAAGGCAAGGGTTTCGGAGGAAATCTACAAAACCGCCGAGATAAAGCTCGACCGTTGGCTCTCTCGCCTTGAAGCAAAGGAGCAGTCGGATGAATAAATTCGGGAGCTGCCCTCTGTGCGGCAAACAGGTCAAGCCGACCAACCTCCGCAAAATCGCACGGCAGAACCAGTTGTACGGCTTTCGCATGGCTCTGGATGGCATCGCCGCCACATGGGGCGCGCTGATTCAGAACCTTCGGTGCGATGCAGACCTGACCGATGAACAGTTGCAGAAAATCATCCGCATTGGTGACAGATACTGGGAAATGGTTGGGCAGTTCAAAGAAGAGAACATGACCCCTGACGAGTTTGCGGATTACATCACCGCAAAGTCAGAACAGGTCGAAAAAGAGCTGAGGGAAAGGTGGAGCTAATGGCAGTATTATCACACAACCAGATTGACGAAGCGATATTCTCAGACCCGAACGAGAATCACATCGTAGAAGCAACTTACAAATGCTTGCTATGCTGGACTGAAGTTAAAATCATTGACATGAGATTTGCAACGGCAGTCGTAAACAAAGGAAGAAACCCAGTGTGCCCAATCTGCGGAGAGGACATGGAATGCTCTAATTACGAGGTGGTAAACCGTGACTGATAAGGAACAGCTTGCGATCGCACGGTTGCAGGACGCTGCAAGGCTATCAGAGCATCGGTACGATTTGATGGAGGATAACAATGTTTGAATTTGCAACCCGCTGGCTGGTCTGCCTAGTCCTGCTGGCGGTGGTAGTTCAGTCCGAACGGACAATCAAAGACGCGGCAGACAACCTGTTTGAAGAACATCAGGCAATGCTCGTCTGGCTGTTCGTCAACGTGTGTCTGGCCGTTTGTACGGCTGTTGTGATGGGGTGGAAATGATGAAAATTTGCGACATTGAGAGAAAAGAAATCAATTTTGGGTGTCTGGAATATGGAGATGTGTTTGAGATAAGCGGCGAAATTCTCGTGAAAGCTAACGTGAACCTTTCGGTAAGTAAATTGTCTGGAGGTGTCAGCTTAAAAAGCGGAGAGTTTTTGCAGATAGATGAATTTCTTCCCGTCAAGATGGTAAACGCTCATCTCCAGTTGGATGGCTAAAAAATCATGGACAACGAACTTTACTGCCCGATGAAGATGACCAGCAATCCGCTTGGCCGGTGCGTGTGCGAGAAAGAAAAGTGCGCTTGGTGGCGGCAGTTGGACAACTGCTGTTCCGTCTGGCAGATTGCATGGAAGATAGACAGAATCGAAATAAAGATGAAGAGGTGAGAGTGTGAAAAAGCGAATTTACCTTGTTCTCGAAACCGAAGCGGACGAGGATGGCAAGAGCATCCTAAACGATATTGAACAAGAACTTGGGATGGCTACGCACTATTTTGAAACGGTTTCTTATAGCGAGAACGGTTTTCCTGGCAAATGGATTAGCGTCAAGGATAGGCAACCAAAACATCATACTCCAGTTCTTGCATTTTGTGATAACGGCGATATTATTTTTGGCTTTATGGACTTTTACAAAAATTGGGCAGAAGTCGGGAGTGAAATCCCATACGCCGTCACCCATTGGATGCCACTTCCTGAACCGCCAAAGGAGGTCTGATACATGGCAACACCCCCGAAGCGTGGTCGTGGCAGGCCGCCGTTGACCGAAGCTGAAAAGAAAAAACGTGAGAAGCGGGCGCAAAAGGCGAAAGAAGAAGCTGCTGCGAAGCGTGAGAAAGAGCGAGAGAAGAAGAAACAACAGATGCTTAACAAAAGGAAATCTATCCGCTCACAGGTGAGTAAAAAGGTGAAAGAACAACAGGAGTTAGCAATCACGAGGTCTAAGATGCTGAATACAGGCGATTTGCAGTCGAGAATCGGTGACGAAGAGGACAAGAAGGTCATCGGAATGATTGCAGCCAAGTATTTTGGCGACCTTCCGGGCGTGGACATGAATAACCCGATTGAAGTGCAGCAACGTCTTGACTTCTTTTTTGACGCTTGCATCGAAGCAAGAATCTCACCTGTGGTGGAATGGATTGCGCTGGTGCTGGGCATCGAATGGGTGAGCCTGAAGCAGATTATGGCGGGGAAACGCCGTGACGACAGCTTGCAGCAGAAGTACATCTTGAAGCTGATTCTGCAAATGCAGTCCATGTGGGCATACAACGGTATGTACGGTCAGGAGAACCCGGCAGAGTGGATTTTCCGAGCCAAGAACTACTTTGGTATGCGTGACAACGTGGAAGTCACCGTTGCACCGCCTGAACAGCCGTTGGGCGATGCCCAGAGCGCAGAACAGTTGGCTCAGAAGTACCAGACGGCTTTGCCGAAAGGGATTGATGTGGAGTACAGAGAGGTAAAAGAGGAATGAACGGATTTCTTTTTACGAAAGACGGAAAACTTATATGCGAACTCACCAAAATATCCTTTGAGCCTTACAAAGACAAACGAATAATCAAAGTCCAATGTACGGTTTGTGGACGCATCAAAAGAATCCAAAAATGGAAATTCGATTTTGCGGAAGGTTCGTCAAAATACAAATGGCTTAAGTGCAACTGTTATGGCGATTACGCGACGAAGCATGTAATAGTGAAATGAGCAGCAAAGCGTTACGGCAGATGTATAAAGAACATCACATCTGCATCCATTGCGGTCAGAACGATGCAATGCCGGGCAGAGTATCGTGTGCGGAGTGTTTGGCAAAAGACCTTGAAAGACACACGAAAACATACGAAAACCTTTCAGGCGAAACAAAAGCTGCGTATCTGCAAAAACATAAATTGCGTCAACGCGAAAAACGTCAAAGGCTGAAAGAACAAGGAATATGCCCCGTTTGCATGAAACGGCCTGTTTCAAAAGGATTTAAGTCCTGCATTGAATGCAGAACGAAAGAAAGGCAAAAAACAGAAAGGGAAGGAAAGTCTTACAGAAAAACACTTGGTCTATGTGCCTATTGTGATGAACCACCAATTCCCGGCAAGCGTTGCTGTCCGAAGCACTATGCAAGCCGCATTGTTGGCATCACAAAATGTAGGCAGTCAGAGGGCTTTCGTCTGGCACAAATCGAACAGAAAAAACGCATAAACGTCTTTTGGAGAGAAATGGAATGGGAAAGAAACCAAAGATTGAAGCAACCCCAATGGATACGCCCATAACCCCATTGATTGACTTTTCCGACCCCTGCCTACGCACGTTCCTGCCTGTCCTCTTGCAGGACCACACGACAGGCAAGAACATCATCTGGGCGACAGAGCCACCGCCTGAACTGGGCGTTGGCTTTGCGGATGAAATCACGATGGAACAACTGGACAAAGTTCAGCTTGTCCCTCGTGTGCAGAAACGGATTGCAGACCAGAAAAAGCGAACCAGCAAGAAAGCAGAGGTGTTCACGCCGACTTGGGTTTGCAAGAAGATGGCAGACGTTGCGGAAAACGACCTGAAGGGCGAGGATTGGAAGGAATACATCAACAAGACCTGCCTTGAAGTCACCTGCGGAGAAGCACCTTTCCTCACAAGTCGATACGACACCACAACAGGTCAGATGATTGCCGTGCCGGACAGAATCGGTCTGCTGGATAAGAAGCTGAATGTTCTGGCAGAGCAGTTCCATGACTACGATATGTGGATGTGCTGGGCAATTAACGCCTACGCATCGACATACGGATATGAATGGCAAGGGGACAATCTCTTGCTGGCAAGGTGCAACCTGTTCTTGACGCTGGTTGAAAATTTTAAGTATCGGTTTGATGCAAAACGGCTTGAAATCGGCTGTATGTCTATGTTTCTTGACTGCATTGCAGAGACCATCTCATGGAACGTCTGGCAGATGGACGGTCTGAAAAAGACCGTTCCCGGCACGGATATTCCGTGCAAAATCAAAGACTGGAAAGCCGACAAAGAAGTCCTGTTTAAGGACGTTGGGGAGGATGACTAATGCAAACTGACAGAGGAATCTACCACAAGCGAGTATGCGACCGCTGCGGAGCGGTTCTGGGCGGCAGGATGATGAACCCTGACGAATACTTCAAAGACTGGGCGTGGCGCAGGGACACAGGCGACCTATGCCCGGAGTGCTACGAGGAGTATAGGCGAGTGATCGGGCGGTTCAACGCCAACAGAAGGAGAAAGAAAGGGCAGATATAATGAAAAAGTGCGCTCTTTACAGGTGCAAACAGTGCTTTGCAACCATGGCGGACGAAAGCGATGTCAGAATCGACAAGGACATTGTTGATTGGATGTTTGAAAACGAAATGGAAGAAAGTAAAATTGGGTTTATCGCCAAATTCAAAATAAGCGATAAAGTCCTCATTCATCGTTGCGCCAATAACACTGTTGGTTTATGCGAGTTTATCGGATGGAAGGAGACAGAAGAATGAACTTCTACTGCACCACCGAACATTGCTTTATGTCAGGGATGCTTTTTCATAAGGGCGTTGTCAGTTGTACAGCGCATGACTGCAAAGACAGGACGGAGCCATCTTGTGGCTCTTGCAAATGGTACGCAGAGCCGGAGGACGTGTGTGTGAACGACCAGTCAGAACACGTTGCAGACTTCGTGTGGGATGAACGCGGATGCAAAGAATGGGAGAAAAAAGATGAAACGTCAGCAGACCTATAAAGGGCTTATTGGAAAGGGCTGGTACGACCAAAGCGAATACAGTCACTATTTTGCAGCGTGGGCAAACCACCGCAACAACTGGGCTATCCGCAAGGCTGACAACCGCAAGCTGGCAAAGGCAAGATTGAAGCAGATTGAACGCCAGCAAATCAAAAAGGAGCTGGACGAATATGAGCTATGATATTTCACTGTGCGACCCAGTAACGCACAAACCGCTCAAAGCCGATAGTACGCATTTTATCGCAGGTGGTATGCGAGCTATGGGCGGTACAAAAGAACTGTGGCTCAACGTCACCTATAATTACGGTCACTTCTATTATCGACCAGAAGTATTTGGTGAGGGCGGTATCCGTTCCATCTATGGCAAAACAGGCGCAGAGAGTATTCCGATGCTTGAAAAGGCTATTTCTGCACTAGGTGACGATGTAGACGATAGCGACTACTGGAATGACACAGAGGGCAACGCCAAACGTGCCCTATACGGTTTGCTTGCGTTTGCAAAGATGCGCCCTGACGGCGTGTGGGATGGAGATTGAAGGGAGAAAGGACAATGAAAGTTGACTGCCCGTGGTGCAAAATCGAAATGCTAAGAGTAGATGACCTTGTTTACAAGTGTTTTTACGGTTTTACAAACCTTAAGGCGACCTGTTCTGGATGGAGATGCCCCAAATGCGGGAGAGAAATGTTTGACCGAAAATCACTATTGAATGCAAATCTAACAATAGACACTCGGCCAATTGATGCCAATGCACTGCGGAAGCGTGTTGAAGAATGGATACAGGAGTTTAGCGAAGAATTTTCTACGGAATATCGGTATCAGGAATGTGACTTGGAAGATTTGTTAGATTACATCGACGCCGCGCCAACAATCGAGGTGAAAGACAATGGATAATTATTCAGAATACCTTGAACGAAACGCACTTATTGAAAGAATCAAGAAAGCATATTGCAATGGTTGCGAGAATCACAATGGGGTTAAATGCCGTGCTTGTGATATTGGAGATGCCATTGAAGTTGTGGAAGATGCGCCGACAGCCCTAGAGCGTACCGCTGAATGGATTGCGCAGGACGATACATTCACAATGTTCGAGTGTAGCAGATGTCACACAAAAAATCATCATACACGTTGGAACTACTGCCCGAGCTGTGGTTCTTTGATGGAGAACAAAGAAGATGGCTAACACACTCTGGCATCCAGCAAGCGAACCGCCACGAGAGCGGACGCAGCCTTTGTTGCTTGCGACTAAGAAAACGTGGCGTGATAAAGATGGAAAATTGTTGCAAGGAATCTCGCCGACAGCGTACTTTCTTGGCTGTTATGCAGACGGTCAGTTCTGGGATGAGATAGGCGAGAGACTGCCGAAAGATGTAACGGTAACGCATTGGATGACGTTTCCGATGTTATAGGAGGGCTTATGGAGAACGGTATCGTTATTACGCAAGATATGATTGACTCGTTTACGGCTGCTATGCGAGAAGCGTACAGAGCATACGGAGATGATGAGGAGCGTGTGCATGGCGTAATGGATGGCATTATGTGCGAAACCTTAGACAGGCTTGGCTTTACAGAAGGTGTGGAAATTTTTGACGAAACACCGAAATGGTATGCGTAAGGAGCAGTAAACATGACGAACAAGAAGTTTGGCATCATCGTTATGGACTTGAGCCTTTTTGACTTCGGGCCGAAGCCACCTTGCGGGTACATCAAGGCAAAACATATCCGCCCAGCTTACGGCAAAGGCGCAAGGCCTGTCAAGGCGCATAAGCGAATTACGAGAACGAGAGAGGGATTCAGAAAATGAAAAAACTTAAATTTCCTGAAGATTTCTTTGCGTACGACAACCCAGACTGCCCTAACAAGGACATTGAAAAAGCCGTGAACAAAATGAAGAACTGGATGAAGGGCGAGACCTACAAGAGTAACCCTTGGTTCTTTATGGCTGCTGGCAACTATCTGATTGTCGGCCTGATTGCTGAGGACGGGCAGAAAACAATCTACGTTGCACGGCAGTATTATGAGATAGTCAACATTCCGGGCGAAGGCTGGCTGCGTGAATCTGACGCTGAGTGCTTGTTTTGAAGAGGATTAAAGATGGAAGAACTTAAGAGATGTCCGTTCTGCGGTGCAAAGCCGCCCAAAATAGAATTAATTCGTCCGTTTGGATACGGTATGACTTATTTTGTGATGTGCAATAATTGTGGAGTTGAGACATCTGATGCGATTAGTGAAGAAAAAGCCATCGAAGCATGGAACAAACGATACAAAGAGGATTGAGCATGGACAAAAAACGAGACAGCTTTACATTCCAACGATACTACTTTGAAGCAATCTCCACACTCAAAAGCAAAGAGAAGTTGGAACTATACGATGCAATCTGCGCATACGTTTTTGAAGGAAAAGACGCAACTTTGAACTCAAAAAAAGCAGAATCTTGTTTCATTTTGATTAAACATCTGCTCGATGAAGAATCGAAAAGAAGCGATATTGCGTCAAAAGGATGGTCTACACGAAAGTCAGCTCATCCTCATGTCATAAATGAGATGAAGGTCAGCTCATCTATGAGCTCAAAGTCAAATGACAATGAACCGATAGTATCAACTGACAGTCAGACGAACGTCAAGACCCTGCCAGAGAGTGCAGTCAAAAAGAAACCTGACATCTTCTCCGATTTTGCTCATGGCGATAAAGCCCTACTGGAGACCCTGCGAGAGTTCGCACAGATGCGTACAAGAATCAAAAAGCCTATGACAGACCGGGCAAAACAGATGCTCTGCAACAAGCTGGAAAAGTTTGATCGGCATGACTGGAAAGCCATTCTCGACCAGAGCATCTATGCTGGATGGCAGGACATTTACGCACTGAAACAGGATGACCAGTACGAGCAAAGTACGGAGATGGAGTTTCCTAGACTATGACAATGGACGTTCAAACGGTATTTATTGGTGCGCTGATGCTCTGCAAGCCGGGCGTTGTGGATGAAATCATACCAGACCTTGAACTTGACTTGTTCAGACCTGAGCTGAGAGACGCTTTTGCGGCTGTTCAGGGCTATTGGACGGCTATGGGTAGGATAGATATAGTCGAGATAAACACGCAGCATCCAGACGTAGCACAGACGCTCTTGGCGTGTGTACAAACCTGTGAATCAGAGTGTGTACGAATTGACAGGGAGCAGATGCAGCGTTGGGCACAGCTTATCAGAGAACAAGCTGCACTTACTCGTGTGCAAGGTCTGGCATTTCAGATGACCAGCGAGCTTACCGACTATTCTGATCTATCAGACATTTACCAGCAGATGGGCGAAGCAATGAGCCTGAAAGCTGAGGAAGAAGATGCGTGGACATACGAGGATGTGCTGAACGACTATGTGCTTCACATGGACGAGAAGCCTGTGTATATCAAGACAGGCCTAGAGCGTCTGGATGAAGCGCTGCACATCTCACCGGGTGATTTTATCATCATCGGCGGAAGACCGTCTGCTGGCAAGACAGCCCTGTCCTTGCAAATAGCAGCAAGCATGGCAAAGCAGGACTACACCGTGTACTATTTCAGCCTAGAAACCAGCAAACGCAAGCTGGGCGCACGTCTGATGGCTAATCAAATATACTGCCCTTTGGACACGGTGAAAAATAAGGCGGTCAGCTTGAATGAGATTGACGGACAGGCAAAGAACATGAAGATGCCCTTATATATCCGCTCCGCTGCCGGAAAGAACGTGGCGTGGATGAAGGCTCAGGCTCTCCGTAAAAAGGCTCAAGTCATCTTCGTAGACTATCTTCAACTCATTCACGAAACAGGTGCAAAGGACAGATATGCTGCCATTACAGCCATATCCATTGCTTTACACGAGCTGGCGCAGACCACAGGCATTGTCGTGGTGGCACTGGCACAGCTCAATCGAAACCCATCCAAGCCCGGAGCAACGCCTACCAACTCCGACTTGCGAGAGAGCGGACAGATTGAACAGGACGCAGATGCGATCATCCTTCTGTCCGGCGATAACCCAGACAAGTACCTGTTCCGGCTAAGCAAGAACAAGGAAGGCGAGATAGGCGACCTTCCCATTACGTTTAACAAGCAGATTCAACGATTCCAAGAGTATACTTGGATGGACTGAGCACATGGGCTGTCAGCAATGACAGTCTTTTGTTTTTGTCAACTCCACGAGAAAGTCTGTTTTAAGGCGTTTTGGATGCTAGACGGTAACTTTATCGACTTAATCACGAAAACGCGCCACAGACGCTCGTAGACGGCTCTCCGTTGATGCTGATGGCATATCACAGACTAGACTATGCAATCAGACCGATGCAGGAGCGTGGGAAACGGCTTTTCAGGGATAGACGTGAAAGTTATCGGGTCAGCCAGAAAAACGCGGCAGACAGGCTCTCACACGCCTTTCCAGCGATGATAACAGCGGGATGAGCGAATGCCAACGACTATTTGTCCAATCGCATGGCTGATTGAGATGAAAGCAAGATGTGGGAGACGAAAAAACGCTTCGACTATCACTTTCGGAAATGGCTTTCAAATTTTTGTCCCCTTTCCCCCTTGTTTCCTCTTCCCCCCTTTGTCCCCCTCTTTCCCCTACAACCCCTATTACCCCCTATAATCCCCCTAACATCTTCCGTGCTCCCCCTTTCCCTCCCCGTGTGTTTAGCGCGTCCGCGGGCGTTATATGCGCGAGCGCGCGCGTTGACGGAGCCGGGTGTGCTACGATAGTTCAAAAGTGAATAAATAACAGTTATGCGAAATTGTAAACTGGTTACTCTCTATCTCCAAAGCTATGCCGTTGGCCAGCAGAGCAGACCGTAGGCGAGAGCTGGCGTGAGGTTCGGACTGGTGGATGGTCTGCGACTATTTCACATGGATAATTGGCTTCATTTTGTAGTCGGCTGAATATGTAGAAATGTTGCATATACTATTCCTAGCAGAATACTGTGAATTGATTAAAATACCATAGTGCATTACTGGGAATTAAATCTGGCAGGAACAGACCGAATCGGATGGTACGAGTTATTATACGAAATAATCCGTGATTATTGGGAGTAACTATATCTGTATACTATAATAAGTACAGTTATTATACGAAATAGATATAACTAGCGGAAGAATATATTATGCGAAATTGGAACGAGAGGTGATTTTTGGAGTGGGCGGATGACTTAGCGACTATCGCACCTCTCTTTTCTTAAAAGGCGAACGACTATTTCACACAAAAAATACACAATTATTTGACGAAGGTTCGCAAGAAAACGCTACGACTATTACTCTACGACTATCAGTGAGCTGTTTGCTACTATACTATATATAGGACTTTCAAAAGCTAGTCGTCTGACGACTTTGCGACTATTCCACGATTATTTTATTGAAGAAACTACGACTATTGGCTACGACTATTCCGGCTGGAACGCTACGACTATTGCTCGCCCTTATTAGATATCGGGCGAAAGCCCGAAAAGAGTTGCGGCGGTAGCCGCCAATGGTTCCGCGCCGCCCGTGCCAGGAAGAAAGCATAATGCTAGGCTAATGCCAGGCTAACCAGGTGCCAGGCTAATGCCAGGCGTGGGAAGCATCGAGACCCCGCCGGGCTTGCATGGTCTGCGGTATGTTGCACAGTCTGGCATGGATCTATAACAGGGGTACGCCCTTATATACATTATTATAATAGGGCGGCTGTGCTGAGCTATACAGCGTCTGGGCGTGGCGATGGTATCTGGTATGCGCTGGAGGTGCTGCGTCGCTGTGATGTGCTCCAACGTGTCGCAGGTGGTATTATAGCCGCTTGTGTCGGTCTGGTATCGCGGGCGGTGGAATAGGGAAAATCGCAGGAAAAGCGCCTGTAAAGCCACGTGTGCCGTTTTGCTGTGTGAGCTGTATAACTGCATGAACAGAACAAAACGCGCTGTAAACGCTTGTATGGGCTGCATTGCAGCAGGGCAAAACAAAAGCCCTGCACCATTAGCAGATGCAAGGCAAAAGAAAAACCCGGCCATTTCTGACCGGGTGAAATGCTTCTTATTTTGACGCCTTAAACAGCGCCGAGAAAAACCAAAAAAAGAACAGGATACAAGAAAAAATCACTTGTCGCACCTCCATCAAACCACGCTAAAACGCTTGTATGTGGTGCGCTTGCTGCACTCTGCATAAATATCCGGGTGTGCTGCCTGTAAAAGCTTGCTATCAAGTCGGACGCTTTGCACATCCTTGTAAATGGCCTTTGCAGTGCCCTGCACCATTTCGGGTGCGCCGTGCATCATGTCAATGATTTCAGCCTTTACAGCGTCATTCATTGCTTCAAGCTCTTCAATTAACCGCTTATTTTCGCGGTATGCGTTCACCTTTTCTTCGAAAGTCGTCATTTTTATACCTCCATAAAAAGATGCAAGCCAGAATTTGCTTTTTTGTGCCGCTCAAAATCGGCTTGCGTACCGTGTCCAAAATTAAAAGCGCCTGCAATGCGTTCCGCGTCCCATACACTATAAGCACCGGCACGGATAGCGGCTTTTACGTTGCCGCGATACTCTGCAGCAAGTTCCGGCTTGTAAATATCGATTGTCATTTTTTCGCCCTCCTCAGCTGTTTAAAAAAGCAATCATAACGAGTGCGCCGCTGATCATGCCGCCGATGTACCAGATGGTGGCCCACTTGGAAAAATCAAGAGTAATCATTGTTTGTACCTCCTATTACATGACCTGAAACAGGGCAGACGTGCGAGCAGTGACGGCGTACAGTTTGCCGGTGGTGTTGCCCTTGACCAGTACGCCCGTAACACCGTAAATTCCGGTGCTGTATGCGATGGTCTCAAACCCGCATTCCGCAACGCGGATAGCGTCGATCTCTGCGAAACGCTTTTTGGTTAAGTCCTCTGCTGCGTTGGTGGTAACATAACGGCGAATATCTTTCAATGTGGTCTTCATGGTTTTGTCCTCCTGTTTTGGTGTATTGTGGTTGTAGTCCATATTTATCTGGACTGATTATATTATATCCATATATATATGGATTGTCAATGCTTTCAGCAAAATATATCCATATAAATATGGATAAAATAAAGCGTGCGAAATTGTACACTTTGCCGGACACGTTGCGCAGGCCGTCCGGGTGCGCTGGGGGCTGGGGTCTCCACCGGCGGGGTATATAGCCGCCGCCCAGCCCCGCCCGGTCAGTCCCGTCACCACCGAAAAAATAAAAAAGACCCACCTCATCCTCACAAACCAAACCCCATCTGATTGTGCAAGTCTCCAAAAATTCCGAAAAAAACAAAAAGACCCCTTACGGAGCCATTGAATGTGTTATACTGGCAAAGGAAAGGTGGAATTAAAAATGCAAACGTTCAGTGGAATCATGCTGCTTGCTGGATTTATTCTAAGTGTGTGTTGTATCGTCAATGCACTTAGAGGAAAAGGGAACAGTAAGTTCTGGTACGGGTCTATCGCTTGTTATATTTGCTTTGGTATATTCTATGGAATCTATCAAAAAGATGGCAGAGACTTTGGAATCGGCTGTACGCTGGCCTTTGTAGCATACGGCGTAAAGATTATCTGGAATCTCCTGAAGTCGATTGTTAAGCACGAAAAGTATTCAGCGAAGAAAGACTTGATTGCTTTAGTTGTGTGCTTAGTGCTAGTTGTTGTTGGCATGAATCTTCCGTATGACAAGGAGCTGGAAGCAGAACGCGCGGCGGCTTCCGAAGAAAAAGCAGCATCTGAAGCCTTGGCTGCATCTATCAAAGTAGCGGAAGAAGCAAAATCTGCATCCGCAAAGCAGCAAGCTGAAAGTGAATCCGTATCTGAAAGCCAGTCTGAGTCCGAAGTTGAGAGCGAACCTCAGCCCGAGAGTGAACCTATCCATGTTGAAACGGAAGAAGAATACAAAGCATCTTGTGGAACCGTAGGCTACAAGGATTTATGCCGCTACCCGGAAAAGTACGCTGGAACAAGAATTGTAATCAAGGCAAAGGTACAGCAGATTATGGATGCTTCTCTTTTCAGCAGCGACAAGGCGTGGCGCGTTCAGGACAACGAAGATGGGTATGATATGTACCTTGGAAACGAATACTATGCTGTTGATAAAAGGGAGAGCGGCTCTGTAAAGATTCTTCAAGACGACATTGTTACAATCTACGGAGAATTTACCGGGACAGCTGAAGTCACAAGAGCATTGACAATGACAAAAGATGAAATCCCTCGCATTGAAGTCAAGTACGCAGACCTTGTGGACGAATAAGGAGTGGACGTAAAGATGAAGAAGTTTGCTTCAGCAATTCTTGTTGCCGCTTTGATTTTTACCATGCCTATCAGTGCAATTGCTGCAAAAAAGCCTGATGAATGGTCTGGCCTTATTGAACTTGAGCAGACTAATGCAATACAGTATGAACCGTTAGGCATTAAGAATCATGGGTCTTATGCGTGGCGTGACGGTAGCACGATTTATATTTCTTATGCGCTTGAAATCGAGAATACGAACAAAAATCTTGCGGTCTGGTTTCCCCATATTGAAATCGCAGTTGTTGCAGAGGATGGCTCCGTGATTAAAACAGACGATGAATATCTGGACTGGGTTGCGGAAGATGATTCCTACTGGTATGCCGGATACTTCACATACGAGTATGACGGTACTATCCCTGCCGGTATCGAAATGGCTGTTTCGGCTCAGGACTATAACTATCAGCCGAGTGCAGGAAAAGAAGTTTTAAGAGCAGGTGAATTGGCTGTTACCAATACTTCAAAGCGTGGTAGTGGCTATGAGACAAGATTCACCGGAAAAGTGACTAACAACAGCGCATACAAGACAAATGCAAAGGTCATCGTTCTGTATAAGATGAAAGATGAGAGCGGAGAAGAAGTTCCCGTGTGCGGAGATATTGATTATGTCTTGGATATCCAACCGGGAGAGACGAAGAACTTTGAGATCCACCCCTATTCTGGGCTTTCCAATTATTCTTCGTGGGAAATCGTAGCAATTCAAATGTAACACAAAAAGCCAGAGGCTAGATGTTCTCTAACCACTGGCTTTTCTTATGGGCTATTTACAATTTAAGTGTTGGAAACATGATAGGAGCGCTGACTTCTTCCTTTTCCCTGAGAATGTCGAGCAAACAATCATTGTATCCCATTGAATAGCTGTCCTCGCAAAAATGTTGTACGGACGTTGCTAGCGCTACACTTACAACCTCTCTTGACCGCTTATCCTCTGGCATGATGATTTCTAATGCCTGATTAAGGATTTCATGGCTTTTTTCTAAAACGGCTTTGTGCTCTTCATTCTCAGCTTGTAGCCGAAACATTTCTTCCGAGTAGTCCATCAGCACGTCTCCATTCTGATTTGCTCGCCAACAGGCAGATAGCCCGCTTCTTTGAGCTTGCTGTAAATGAACTTCTGACCGGCTCTTGTCCAGCGAGTGACTTCTTTCGTTTTGCCGTTCGGCAGCTCGATCGGGTGCCCGACAACATATCCGTTGCCAAGATACTTCTGGTAAGGAATCCACTGCTTGTTCACAGTATGTTGGATGCCAAGCTCTCTAAGAATCTGGTTTAGCTTTCGTGCGCTCATGCCGTAGTTCATGGCAATCTGCGTGGTAGTCAGGCTTTCATCGGAAAGCAGCATGGCCTTTGCGTAGTCGGAATCGGGCTTCATCTTTGCATTTTCCGCTTCCAGAGCCTTTACCTTCTTGCGCTCCGTGTCGATAACACTGTTAGCGGCGATCAGAGCGCGGCTTAACAGCATCTCTGTTGATTCAGGCTCTGGGTTGGTCAGCTTCTGCTCCATCTGATTGAAAGCGTCAATGTACTTGAGTTTCCATTCAAGGGCTTCCTTGCCGGTGAAACCCATAGCAAGGAGCGTAAATCCATCGCGATTCATCAGATACTCAGGTAGCGCTTTGTTTTGGACTGAAAGGTACTCCGATTTGAAGAACATAGAGGACAGTCCAATTTTGGGCTCTCCTCCCATCATGTTTTCGATGTCGCGAAGAACGTGCTTGTGCTCTTTTCCAAAGTTCTCCGCTACTTCACGGCTGGAAACGACAACCTGTCCGTTCTCGCTGATAAGATTGATAGCATATTTAACCTTTTGTTCCATAAAAACTCCTATGGTTCTTGCGGAACAAGCCAATTCCTGCTATAATAAGGCTGGAACAGCTTGTTCCAGTGTGGTTTATGATACGTTCGCTAAAGTTTGCCGACAGCAGCGGACGTATCATTTTTCGTTTTCATTGGTGGAATCCATCGGATGCAGCGTAAAGAACGCTTCACGGAACGCAGCAGAAATGGAAACCCGGTTCTTGATGCAGTATTCCTGCAATCTTGCAAACTGCCGCTCCGTCACGCTGATGGTAACGGTGTGACCGTAACGCTCTGCATAAGGACTGCTCATACACATTCACCCCCTTTCGTTTTGCTGTGCAATAAGTGTAACCGCAAAATATTAGGATGTCAAGAAAATACACCCCATATATTGTGTTCACTAGTGCTGGCATCAAATTTTTACATTCTTATTGGCTGCTGCCGCTTCGTACCCTGCCCGGTAGTTCAGTTCGGACAGCTTGCCCAGCGCTTCTGCGTACTCCCTGTCCTCGCTTGTCGGCTCTTTGCCGTGTGCGAGGGTTTTCAGAAATTCTTCGGTTGTCGTGGGAAAGTTCATGTTTTTTGCTCCTAACTATTGCGGAAAGCAGCCCTTTTTGGTATAATAGATTCCGAAAAGGGAGACTGCCCCCTTGGTGGTTGCAGGTTCTCGTTTCGTGATGTGGATAAGCTATCAGCGTAACTTTGGACGGTGGCGCTGGTAGCTTATTTTTTTATGCCTTGATGCTCTCAACGTAGGATGCTACCCACTCAATACCCATGCGGATAACATCGGCCTTTGAGATGTTCAATGCCTTTGCGCTGCTTTCCATGCTTGCGATCTGGTTCTCAGTGAGCCGGGTGCTTATCATGCGCAGCTTATCACGTTCCGAGGTTTCTGCTCGTCTTGCCAAGCCTATCACCTCGCTTTTACTGGAACAAGTATAAAGCGTGAAAATATGCTTGTCAAGACCCAAAGTTTTACGGAAATGAAGTTTGGCAGAATTACTCCTTATTATAGAAAATTTTCTACCTGATTGTGATTAACTAAGTAAACATCCTTATACTACTCTAGTATGTATAAATACATACTAGAGTATATTTATATATAATATAAGCGCAAGCAAAGAAAGTCCAGAAATATCTTGACATCCAGAAATATCTTGATATAATAGAATCAAGAAAGGATGGCGAAGAAAAATGACGGCAAGTGAAGCGATAAAGGAAATTTTGAAATTGAAGGAATTGAACCAAGCGAAGTTAAGTGATATGCTTGACATTCCGCTTAAAACCTTGAATGAACGTCTAAGGCACAAAAACATTAGTGTCAACAAGCTGGATGAAACACTAAGGGTTATGGGATACAAGATTATGGTAGTCCCTCGTGAGACAAAAGTCGAAAATGGGTTTGACATCAAGTGATGGGTGAAAAAAATGCGTTACTTCTTAGCTAGAGTGTCTAGTAAGGAGCAAAGCCTTGCAAGACAGCTTAAAATCGCACGAGATCGGTTCGACATCCCGGACGAGAATGTATTTTGTGATAAAATGACAGGTAGCAGCTTTGACCGTCCGCAGTATAAACGATTGAAAGAGACTGTCAAGGCTGGGGATGAAGTCATCGTCAAGGAATTTGACCGATTCGGGCGTGACAAAGACGAAATGAAGCGAGAACTCCAATGGTTCAAAGAAAAAGGCGTGATTGTTCGCATTCTCGACATTCCGACCACGCTTATTGACTTCCAAGACCAGACGTGGGTGCTGGAAATGGTAAACAACATCCTTATTGAGGTTTTGGGCGCAGTAGCTGAACAGGAACGCAAAAAAACAAAGCAACGTCAGGCAGAGGGCATAGCTGCCATGCCTATTGTTGATGGCAAGAGAGTGTCGGCCAGAACAGGCCGTAGCTTTGGCAGACAGGAAAAGCAAGTTGACGAGCAGCAGTTTGAAAGCCTATTAGAGCAACAGCAAAAAGGCAAAATTACCGTAAAAGAGTGCTGCAAGCAGCTTGGCATCGGGAAATCCACTTGGTATGAGCGTGTCGAAAGATACGCAAATAAAAATAGCGGTAGCCCAACCACAAGCCACCGCTAAGAGTACACCAACTTCATCAAAACAGGAAAAAGAATGGTGTAACAACAGTATACCATTCTTTTGGAGGAACATCAATATGAGTAAGAAACAAAAGATGGATTTAACTGAAAAACTAGAAAATATTCATGGCGGTAATTTGATTGTTCAAGATGGAACGACAAAGCTACGTTCAATTTTTGATTTTGTGAAATACGAAGAATTGTTTGCTTTTGTTGAAGGATGCAAATTAGCAAATTCCATTCTGATTTTTGAAAATGAAGGATTGACCATTAAACCAACTGAATCAAACTTAGGGCAGAATATCCAGTTGGCTATGTATGCCAGCATTTGCGAAGATAGCACGATGGTAAAACAATATCTTGATTACATTATGAAAGTTGGTTGTAATGGCAAACGTGAGCCGACATTATATAAAGAATGACGCTGCCAAGCAGCTTGGCGTGACCCGCCAGACATGGTATCGGATTGCTGAACAGAATAGGTGAAAGGGGAAATAGCATGAAAACCGCAAAATTGTCAGACCAGAGTTTGAAGCTCATTGAAACGTTGTGCGATTACACCGACAAGCCCGATATTCTCAATGCCATCGCAGACGCTTTGTACTACGATGCGGACGAGCTGAAACGCAGGCTCAACCAGCTTGCAGAAGAAGTCAAATAAACTACACAACCCATTTATTAAGATGGATTTTAGTAAATAACTTTCCGAAGTGAAATTATAAAACCGAATATTTGATTTTTGTGCAGTTGTAGGCACTCTTTACATTTTCAGGTAGGGGGTGCCTATTTTTTTATGCAGTCAAAGCAGTGTATCGCCATCATTGATAGCATCAAAGCGTATGCAAAGCAGAATCCGACCGAAGCGCAGGTCTACGAGGACTGGTTTCAGGCGGTGGTGAACCTGAGAGACGCTTTGCAACAGGACAAGCGGTTCGATGCCTACAAATACTCTGGTGAGCTGCGCTCTGTCTGCGCAGCCATGATGGGCAAGATGAAAACAGGCGATGACGTGGCAAAGGTCTATGACATTATCGGCCGGACGTACCTGTTTGAAGCAAAAGATGTGTTCGACAGCTATTGCATCTACCTTGAATGGAACCGTGCGCCTGAGAAGAAGTTCTATCAGCCGAGACGCAGGGTTCTGAAAGTGCTGGCAGATGACCTTGAGGACTTGTTTTATAAGCGGATTGACTTCTTGGGAGTTAGTTTACCTGCTCGCGTTGGCAAGGCTTTGAGTGATGATACGCCGATTTTAACGAGAAGTGGCTGGAAGAATCACGGCGATTTGCAGGTCGGCGATGAAGTTATCAGCCCGAAAGGTCAGTTTGTAAAAGTGCTGGCCGTTTCGCCTAAGTGCCAGCTTGATGTGCGTTGCCATTTCTCTGACGGCACATACATTGACTGCCACGAAAACCACGAGTGGCCGGTCTTTAACCGCCATAAGAACGGATTTGATGTTGTCGAAACTAAGCGGATGATGGAGGATTATGTTGCCGACACAAAGGACGGTATAAGATTCTGCTATCAGGTTCCGTTCAAAAATTTTGTCGAGGGAGAATATAAGAAACTGCCTGTTGAGCCGTACACATTGGGCGCATGGCTTGGCGATGGTCGCAATCAGCACCCGGATATTTGTGAACCTCCTTGTGATCGAGTGATTGTCGAGCGCGTCATTAACGATGGATACCCGGTTAGTTGGCATACGGTTCACAAGGACACCGGTGTTGAGTACTACGGATTCTCTGGTTTGCGACAAGCACTTCAAAAAGGCGATATGTGCCATAGTCACCGCCGCTGCGTGAAGCATATCCCAGAAGAATACTTTACAGCCAGCATTGCACAGCGTATGGAATTGCTTGCTGGTCTGCTCGATACAGACGGTACGTTACGGGTAAAAGAGCATCGGTACGCTTTTTCTACCACAGAGCCGAAAATGAGAGATGATTTTGTCACGCTGGTTTCTACCTTTGGATGGAGATGTAGTGTGGTTGAATATCCACCTCGTGTATCGTCTAGTGGCATTAAAGGCAATCTGACAGTCTATTCCATCTCTTTTAATCCTACCTGCCCTATTCCCTGCGTTGTTCCTCGCAAGCAGCTAAAGGAGTTCTCCAAACCTCGCCGTGTGGCGTTTTGCGGGTTTGAACGCATCGAGCCGAAGCAGGGCAACTGCATTCAGGTTGAGGGTGGCGTGTACTGCGCTGGGAAGCGGCTGATTCCAACCCATAACAGTACTCTGTGCATCTTTTTCATCACATGGCTGATGGGCAACCGTCCTGACGTTGCATCGGTTATGAGCGGACATTCCGATAAGCTGACCAATGGCTTCTACGGGGAAGTACTGTCCATCATCACCGACCCTGTGACCTACAACTGGGGCAAAATCTTCCCTGACGTTCAGCTTGTGGACAAGAGTGCAAAGGATGAAAGCGTTGATCTGAACCGAAAGAAACGCTTCCCCACCCTGACTTGTCGTTCCATCGGCGGCACGCTGACTGGTGCTGTTGAAATCGGTGAGGGTGGCGTTTTGTACAGCGATGACTTGATCGAGGACTTGGAGGAAAGCCTGAACGTTGAACGTCTGAACAACAAGTACGATGCCTATCTGAATCAGCTGAAAGACCGTAAAAAGCAAGGCGCATTAGAGCTGATGGTCGGTACGCGCTGGAACGTGCTTGACCCTTTGGGACGCATCCAGAACCAGTATGCCGACAACCCGAAGTACAGATTCCGGGTGATTCCTGCGGTGGACGAGAACGGACACAGCAACTTTAATTATGACTACGGCGTTGGCTTTGACGATGCCTACTATGCCGATATGAAAGCCAGCATTGACGATGCAACATGGTGGGCAAAGTACATGGGCAAGCCCTATGTGCGTGAAGGTCTGCTGTTCCCTGCCGATGAACTGCGGTATTTCAACGGCGTTTTGCCTGATGGAGAGCCTGATCGCAAGCTCATGGTCATGGATATTGCATGGGGCGGCGGCGACTTTACCGCCTGCCCTATCGCTTATGTGTACGGAGATGCTGTGTTCATCCCTGACCTTGTGTTCAATAATGGCGATAAGACCGTGACACGCCCGGAAGTCGTCGGCAAAATCATCCAGCACAAAATCAATGTGGTGCGCGGCGAAGCAAACAACGGCGGCGATGAATACTGTGACGTGGTTGACAGCCAGCTCCGGCAGCAAGGGTATCACTGTTCTGTTCGCAGCCAGCGCGCGCCAAGTGGTCAAAGCAAGCTGTCCAGAATCATCCAGTATGCGCCGGACATCAAACGGTTCTATTTCCTTGACGAAAAACACCAGTCGAAAGAGTACAAGGCGTTTATGGAACAGGTGACGATGTTCACACAGCTTGGAAAAGTTCCGCACGATGATGCGCCGGATAGTCTGGCACAGCTTGCCGATGAATTATACAACGGAATTAGTAAAATTGAGCCTGTCAAGAGGCCTTTTTGATTAAAAACACAATATATTGTGTTCGCTGGGTCTATTTATTTGATTTCACCACTTGACAAGGCTTATAATGTACGCAGGAAGTTTTGCAGCTTCCCTTAAAGGAATAGCTTACACGCGGGGTTTTGTCATTTTTACTCGCGTGCGTGTCAACAAGCATATTCCTCCTTTCACCGGTGAAGGTTTTCTCACTCTTTCGCCTTCACCGGACTTTATATGTTGCGTTTCCAATTGTAAGGGGAATGCCAGCATGTCTCCCCCACGGCTGGCAAGCAACGGTTCGATTCCGTTACGCAGCACAACCAACTACCTAGCTTTGCATGGACTTATTCTCCAAAACCTCCACCGCTATTCCCGGCTCTCAATGTAATGTTTAGGCATGGCATTGCAAAGAGCAGCGGTTAACCAATCAAGCCGGGTTTTTATGCTACATTAGCTTAGTATGGTTAGAGCACTCGGCTCATATCCGAGCATACATTGGTTCAAATCCATTATGTAGCACCAAAATTGCAGCTTACCCGTTTTACGTCTGTCCAACAACTGAATGTAAAGGCTGCAATGGTTTTCTTCGGGCGAAGAATAGCACGGCTGGAAGTGCGAACAGTTTCCCAGTAGCTTCTGACAGGTCTGTGCTCAACAGCCTGTTTCCAGAAATCCAACGAAAGGAGCGCCCATGCTAGTTAGAATCTGTTGCCCTTGTATCAGACAGAATCCCATCTATAAGAACGTCCGCTGCAACCGCTATCTTGGCGAAGTGGACGGACGATACCATTTTAAGTGTGACAGATGCAAGGGCGTTATCGAAGGAGACACAAGGGAAGGATGGGTGAAAATCATTCATCCACCAGAAAAGTGAATGGCTTTTGAAGCGCAGTTTTGGCGCAGTGAGATAGACCTTAACAGGTTTGTCTTGCTGCGCTTTTTATTTTGCAGGAAAGGAGGAAAACATGGCTGAGTATCAGATGGTCGTTGGCGGCTTTTTGAATGAGCCGTTGACCGGACGCAGACCGATTGAAACGCCGGAGACGGAAATCAATGAAGCGAACGTGCTGAAAGTGGTCACGGGCAAGGCAGAGCCTATTCATCTGCTGAATAAGAACGAGATTCGCTTTCTGCACAACTACTACTTGGGCAATCAGCCTGTCCTCCAGCGCACGAAGGAGTACCACGCTGAAATCACCAATCGCATTGTAGAGAACCACGCCAATGAGTGCGTGGGCTTCTACACAGGCTACATGAGCGGCACTCCCTGCTCTTATGTGCGGTCTGAAACGGCAACAGGTGATGGCGAGGAAATCGCCCGCCTGTCCAATGCTTTGCAGTATGAGGGCAAGGATGCGCTTGATCGGCGGCTCTGGCAGTGGATGTTGGAGTGCGGACAGGGATATCGCATTGTTCTCCCTGACAAGGGGTACAACGGCAATTACCCGGACGAAACGCCCCTGCTGGTAGACGTTCCCGACCCGGATATGGCGTATGTGATTTACAACTCCGGCATTGGCCACAAGCCCATCGCCAACGTTCTGCACATCCCACGCAATTATCAGAATGACCTAAACGACCTGATTTGCGTGTATACGCCAAACCAGTACTTTGAAATCGACAACGGCAAGGTCACAAAGTCGGAGAGCCATTCTCTCGGAATGTTGCCGATGGTCGAATATAAGCTGAACCCGGAGCGGATGGGTTTGTTTGAACCGGCTATCCCTGTGCTGGATGCCATCAATCTTTTGGAGAGCAATCGTCTCGATGGCGTAGAGCAGTTCATCCAATCCATCATGGTCTTTATTAACTGTCTTGTTGATAAAGAAGCATTGGAAGCTGTCAAGGCTATGGGCGCAATGTCAATCAAGTCTACTTCTGGACTTGCTGCCGATGTAAAACAGCTTGCAAACGAGCTGAACCAGCAACAAACGCAGATTTTGATTGATTCCATGCTGAACGTGTATCGCAGTCTGACTGCTATGCCTAGTGCCACTGGCAGCGAGAACGCAACGTCCGACAACGTGGGTGCGGTCATCGTCCGCAATGGCTGGAATCACACCGAAGCAAGGGCGCAGCAGTACGAGAATATGTTCAAGTACGCTGAACGACAGAGCCTGTCTGTGATGCTGAAAATCCTGCGTGATACAGCTGGTTCTAAGCTGATGGCAAGTGACATCAACATCAAACTGCCCCGCCGTCAGTATGACAACCAGCAGAGTAAGGTTCAGATTTTTGCACAGATGTTGCAGCAGACCATTGACCCGCAGTTGGCGTTCACTACGCCCGGTCTGTTCCCTGACCCGCAGGCTGCTTACGAAATGAGCAAGCCCTTCCTGATTGCCGCTGGCAAGCTGGGAGAGGATGGAAAGGCGCCGAAACCGCAGGAACAGCCTAAACAGGACATCACCGACACAAATGCCGGGAACACGGTTGATAAACAGCCAAACAATGCGGATGGAGAAAAAGATAATGCGTGATTTTTGGAAACAGTTGTTTTGCAAACATGACTATACGCTTTCTCGTTGGCATTGGACGCACGGTATCAACGGAGACGAACCACGCGAAATGGAGTGCGAGTATATCTGCACGAAATGTGGAAAATTCAAATGGACGCACCCTGACCGGAATTCGGCGCGAGAAAAATCTATTTTGGACAGCGGCATTGAGCCGTACAAAAGAATTTACCCAAAGGAATAAAGAATCACCCCGAATCTTTGGGCTGATATATTCCGGCAGGGAAGCCGGGATACAAATTTCGCAGCGTTGCAGGGAAGCAACGGTAAAAAAACGCAGGAGGAAATTAACGATATGAAACTCAATGTGTTGCTTGGTGATGCCTACAAAGAGGGCATGACCGCCGATGAAATCATTTCTGCGCTTGAAAAGGTTGCAGACCCTAGCGCAGAGGTGGAGAAGCTGCGTAACGCCGTGACGAAAGCCAACGGCGAAGCTGCTGAGTACAAGAAGCAGCTCAAGGCAAAGCGCACCGATGACGAGAATGCTGCACAGGAACAGGCTGACAAGCTGGCAGAGATGCAGAAGCAGATTGAAGCCCTGACTGCCGACAAGGAGAACCTTGTCAAGGAAAAGACCCTTGCATCTTACCGGGAGAAGTTCGTTGCACAGGGTTATGACGCTGAACTTGCCAACAAGGCTGCATCTGCACTGGCTGACGGTGACATGGACAAGGTGTTTAAGTTCCAGTCGGAGTTTATGACCGCTCACGACACCGCATACAAGGCTTCTCTGCTGAAGGATATGCCCACACCTCCGGGTGCGGATGGCAAGGGCGGCTCTGACAGTGAAGGTGTGGCGTTTGCTAAGAGCCTTGCACAGCAGAACGCAAATACTTCTAAGGCATCGAGTGACGCAATGAGTGCTTTTCATTAACAAGGAGGAAAACATGAAGTTTACCCGAAACACGGTCAACGGAATCAACGATACTATCCTTGCTTCCAATGACTACACCGCCATCCCCTTTACCGTGACCGAAACTGCTGCGGTTAAGGCTGGCTATCCCATGACGCTGGCTGGTAAGAAAGCTGTTGCTGCTGGCGAGACTGGTTCTAAGACCATCAACGCTGACGGCATCCTGCTGTATGACGTTGACCCGGCAGAGAACCCCAATGCTTCCCTGCTGATTCGTGGCGTTATCGACACCAAGAAGGCCGCGGCAAGTTCCGGCTTCACCTTTGACGCTGACGCAATCAAGGCACTCAAGACCGCCGTTCCCGGCATTTTCTGCCGTGACAACATCAGCGTGAACGCTTAATAGGAGGTAAAACAACATGGCACTGAATCTTAAGGAAGTCTTTGCCCCGGCTGCGATTGCCGCCTATTGGACGAATGACCCCACCAATGCGATGCCGTTCGCATCTGACGCACTGTTCCCTGCAAAGAAGAAGGCTGGTCTTGACCTGAAGTGGCTGCGCGGTCACAAGGGCGTTGGCGTTTCTCTGATGCCCAGCGCATTTGATGCAAAGGCTACTTTCCGCACCCGCGAGGGCTTCAAGTTCGATGAAACTGAGATGCCGTTCTTCCGTGAGGGCTACCATCTGGGCGAGAAAGACCGTCAGGAAATCCTGCGTGTTCTGGACAGCAATGACCCCTATGCCCGTGATGTGATGAACCGTCTGTACGATGACACCGCACAGCTTATCACTGGCGCTCGTATCGTTCCTGAGCGCATGATCTGGCAGCTGCTGGCTCCCAGCAATGGCGCTCCTGGCATTACCATCAAGGCAAACGGTGTGAACTACACCTACAACTACGACCCAGACGGCACTTGGAAGTCTACCAACTACAAGGAAGTCTCTGCCGCAAAGTCCAAGTGGAACGTCACCACAGCTACCCCCATTGCAGACCTGAATGCCGCAAAGGACGCTGTTCTGGCAAGCGTGGGCGAGGTCGTGACTGAGGTGTACATGAACACCGCCACCTTCCGCAACATGATTGCTGCGGACGAGGTGAAGAATCGGTTTATGACCGTCACCGCAAAGGCGAACGCCGTTCTGCTGGATGCCGAAGCACGGCAGATTATCGAATCTGCAACCGGTCTGACCATCCATCTGTACGACAAGATGTTCAAGGCAGACCAGTACAGTGCAAGCGAGAAGTATCTGCCCGATGGCATGGTGGTGGTCGCTCCCTCTGGCGCTCTGGGTAGCACTTGGTACGGCACTACTCCGGAGGAAGCCGATCTGCTGTCTGGCCAGTCTGGTGCATCCGTGTCCATCGTGAACACCGGCGTTGCCATCACCACTGAGCTGACCATTCATCCGGTCAACGCCAACGTCTATGCTTCCGAAATCGTCCTGCCGTCCTTTGAGCGCATGGACGCTGTGTACTGCATCAAGGCTTACTAAGGCGAAAGGAGGAAAGCAGCATGGGAGATCAGTATTCCGAAGCGGCAGTCAAGTTGGGGCAGTACATTGCCCCTGCACTTGACCGTGAAATCACGGACGAGGACTACCCACTCTTCGACCTGCTGCTTGATTTCGCCAAAGACAAGATATTTGCGCAGGGCTACCCTTTCGGTAACAGACCGGACGAGCTGCCCTCGCAGTATCAGTCGTTGCAGATACGCATTGCAGCGGAACTGTACAACCACATCGGCGCAAACGGACAGACGAGCTACACCAACAACGGCATTACTCGTGTTTGGGAAAGTTCCGATGTGGCACAGTCCCTGCTTAATGAAGTAGTTCCGAGAGTAGGTGTTATCGGCTGATGTTCAATGGTAGCCCACTGGATAAGCGCCCGCTGTGGTATTCAAACCCTGTTGGCGAGAAAACGCCTGTTGTGGACGAGTGGGGAAACGAGACTGGCGAAACATCGCAGACGTGGAGTACCCCCGCAAAACTGATGCTGAATGTCAGCCCTCCTACTGGTTCTGCGGAAGCAAGCCCTTTTGGAGCGTTCACGGATTACAGCTACGTTGTCAGTTCGTCCAGCAAAAAGCGCAATACCCCACTTTACGAAGGTACACGCGTCTGGTTTCAGACAGACGTTTCAAAGCCCTTCAATTACATTGTGGTCAAGGTCGCAGAGCATATCACGGATACGAAGTATGCGCTGAAAGAGGTGGCTGCAAGTGAAAATTAAAGTGAGGTTGAGTGATGCCGGACTTCGTGATGCGGAACGTCAGATACAGGAGTACAAGACCACCCTGAACAAAAAGGCTAAAGCACTTGCTTTTCGCCTTTCGTGGTTAGGTCTTGAAGTTGCAAAGATACGTTTTGCTAATGCGGAATACGCTGGCTCCAATGACGTGAAATGCCATATCAACCAAAAAGACAAGACCTGCACCATCATTGCAGAGGGCAAATCAGTTGCTTTTATCGAGTTTGGCACTGGTGCACACCACAACGGATATGGCGGTGAGCTGCCGCCCGGCGTTGGTGCGCATGGCTCCTACGGAAAAGGGCAAGGCGCAAACCGCAGATGGTACTACTACGGCGAATCTGGTAATGCCGGTACGCCTGTCAAACAGGTGGATGGTAAAGGCCAGTTGAATTACACCGATGGTAACGAACCAGCTATGGCTATGTGGGGAGCTGTTGAAGAAATGGCTTCTCAAGTCGAAGCAACGTGGAGGGAGGTTTGGAATAGTTGATTGATTATTTCAATTCCATCTTCACGGCTGTTGCCAAGGAGCTGCGAAAGCAAGTCCCTGGCATTTTCGTCACCGGTGAAATCAATGACAGCAACGTCAAAAAGTTTCCGTGTGTGCAGATAGAGGAAAACAGCAATCTGCCTGTGCACATTGATTCTGCTGGGCACAGCAAGTACGCTGCCGTTTCCCTGCGTGTGCGGGTCTACTCCAATAAGGACACCGGGCGCATTGCAGAAGCACGTTCCATTGTTGGCATCGTGGATTCTGTTCTTGAACCGCTTAAATTTTATCGCAAATCGTTTGCCCCGTTGAATGGGCTGTACAACAATTCCGTCTATCGGATTGATTGCAGCTACGGGGCAACAATCGGAGAGGACGGAATGATTTACCGAAACTAAGGAGGTAAACATTCTATGAGTACTGCTATCTCCGGTCTGAATACCACCTTGTATTGTGGCGACAGCGCAACCGCTCTGACGAAGCTGTGCGACATCAAGGATGTGCCCGACCTGATCTCCGAGCCTAACCTTCTGGATGCCACCACCTTGTCTGACCCCATGCAGGTCAACATCTTTGGCATTATCCAGAGCGATACCAAATCTTTCACTGCCAACTACAACAAGGCTGACTATACGAAAGTCAAGGCAGCTGGCTATGATGAGACTTCCGAGAGCAATGCCGTGAAGTACTATGCCCTGAAAATGCAGGACGGCTCCGGCTTCACTTGGCAGGGTATGCATCAGGTTGGTCTGTCCGGCTTTGGCGTAGACGAGGTTGTGGAAATGACCATCAACTGCATCTTCACCAAGAAGCCTGAGTTCAGCGAGACCCTGACTGTCACTGGCGGCTAAACCGCAAAAATCGAATCAATCAAACCGGGCAGAACTGAACAACGGATTTGGTTCTGCCCCTATTTATAAAGGAGAGCATTTATTATGGCTGCTAAGGTTATCAGCTTTCATTCCCCCGATGGCAAGAACACTTATGAGCTGACCTTTACTCGTGACAGCGTGGAAGCCACCGAACGCGCAGGCTTTCAGATTGGCCAGTACACCCAGATGACCAACCTGCTGTCCAACTCCCGTGCTCTGTTCTACGGCGCTTTTATCGCCCGGAACAAGGGCATCAAGCGCAAGGTCGTTGACGAGATGTTCCAGCACATCGAGGATAAGGAAGACCTGATGGGCGTTCTGCTTGAGATGTTCATGGACGCTTCCAAGTCTCTGCTGGCAACTGACACTGAGGACAAGACCGCAAAAAACGCAACGTGGGAGATTGTGTAACCGCACAATCTCAAAAAACGGACGGAGAGGAAGAGCCATTCTCTTTCTCTAAGCTGTTCCACGATGTAGAAGCCTATTACATCTCCATCGGCATGACCTACGACCAGTTCTGGTACGGCGATGTCTGGCTGGCGAAGGTCTACCGTGACGCAGAGGAGCTGCGGGAACGCAGAGCCAATGCTGAAGCGTGGAGAAATGGCTTTTACATGGCATCTGCGCTTTCCTCTACAGTTGGCAATATGTTCCGAAAGAAAGGGTCTAGCCCCATCAAGTACATGGATAGACCGATTCCCCTTACTCAAAAGGAGAAAGACGAGTATGAATACCAACGCGCAGTTGAGGCGCAGGAGCGAATCAAGAGAATGATGTTCTCTATGATGGAAAGTGATGGTGGTAGTGATGGCTGATGTTGATATTACGAGCTTATCCGTAGAAATTTCTGCGGAATCGCAGGGCGCAGAGCTTAATATCGACAAGCTCGCTACCGCCATTTCTAATTTGCGGACGAAAGGCAACGTCACAAAGGTTGTAAACAGCCTTGACAAGCTGTCCGGTTCCATTGCAACGCTGAAACAGGCATCCGCTGGAATGTCCGGGCTGGACAAAATCACCAGCTTTCTGAATGGGCTTTCCAACGTAAACCCGACCGCAAGCGCAAAGAGCATCAGCACGGTCGTGAATGCCATCAAGAAGATTCCCGCGGCAGTCTCTGGATTAAACGGAACGGATTACTATGCTCTGAAAGACAATATCAGAGAGGTTGCAAATGGTCTTTCGCAGTTATCTATTTTGGATGCTGGAAATCTCAAATCCGTTGGAAGTTCCATCAATGCGCTTGGAAAAATTCCGGAGCTGACAAACAAACTTGACTCCAAAACTCTTGACGCATTTGCTGTCGCTTGTGAAAAAATCTCAACTTCTCTTACTCCCCTTGCATCTCAGCTCGACAAGGTCGGTAATGCTTTTGCAAAGCTCCCTCCGCAGTTGAGCAAGGTGGTTACACAGGCAAACCGTGTGACTGCTGCCAACGAAAAGCAGCGCAAGAGCTATCTCAGCCTGTCCAATCAGATGAACGGCTTTATGCGGAACATGGCAAAGCTGGTTTCGTTGAAAGCTATCGCTGAGTATCTTGGAAACGCTGTTGCGAAGTTCAATGACTTCTATGAAGCAACAGATCTGTTTCATAATGCTATGGGCAATCTGAGCGGTGAAGCCGATACGCTCATTAGCAAGATGCAGGGTTTGCTTGGCGTTGATCCGACCAAAGCAATGACCTACATGGCTACCATCCAGAGCTTGGGTACTTCGTTTGGTCTGACCAGCGACAAAGCATATATTCTGTCCAAGAATCTGACCCAGCTTGCCTATGACGAAGGTTCCTATTGGAACAAGGACGTTGCAGAAACCTTTACCGCAATGTCCTCCGCAATCTCTGGCGAGATTGAGCCTATTCGCCGTTTGGGCGTTGATCTGTCTCAGGCACGGTTGCAGCAGGAGCTTCTTGCTTTAGGCTTTAACAAACAGGTTTCTAGCCTGTCTCAGGCAGATAAGGCAGTTTTGCGTTACATTGCCATTATGAAGCAGACTGCCAACGTGCAGGGCAACCTTGCACAGACCATCCAGAGCCCTGCGAACCAGATTAAGATTCTGAAAGCGCAATTGGATATGCTGGCGAAGTCTGTTGGCTCTTTGCTCTACCCTGCCATGAAATCTATTCTTCCCCCGCTGATTGCCGCCGTTCAGCTCATTCGGGAGTTCGTTCAGTGGGTGGCAAAGCTGATGGGCGTGAAGGTCGTGTTCACCGATTTCACTAAGAGTGCTGGCAGCGTTGGCGGCATCGGTGACGCAATGGATGACACAACCGATTCGACAAAGAAAGCCGCCAAAGCTCTCAAGGACTACACGATGGGTTTTGATGAACTGAACATCATTGACCCCACACAGGGAAGTTCTGGCTCTGGCAGTGGCGCATCTGCTGGTAACATCTTGGGCGATATAGACCTGTCTGGCTACGATATGTTCAAGAACTATGTTGGCAACGCCGTGGACGAAATCAAGGCAAAGCTGGAAAAGCTTGCGCCATTGATTGCTGGTATTTCTGCCGGATTTGCAACGTGGGCTATTGGCAACGCTTTGCTTGAAGCTCTCAATAAAATCAAAGGCGATGGCTCTTTAATTGAAGGAATTCTCAAGCTTTGGAAGTCTCCCATTATGGGAGCAGCTGTCGCTGTTGGCATCATGGTTGCTCGTTTTGTTGACCTGTACCAAAACAGTGAGGCGTTCCGAAAAGGCCTTGAACGTGTTCAAGCTATGATTTACCTTGCTGCGGAAGGGCTTAGGCAGGGTTGGAATATATCACTCACAGATGGGAAACTCGGAGAATCCATCAAATACCTGAAAGAATCTTTTTCTAACTTAAAGCAAGTAATCTGGAATCTCATTCCAGAAAGTTGGCAGGAGGGCATTTCTTCTGCGTTCAAAACAATCTCTGACGTTGTAAAAGACCTTGATCTTGATGTTGGTGATTTAATTACAACACTTATGGGCATCGGTCTTATTGTTAGCGGTCATCCTGTAGCCGGTCTTGCTGTTCTTGGTTTTGAAGCTATCACTGTTGCAGTTCGTGGTCTTGGTAGCGAAAGTCAAAAAGAAGCTTTTGAGATGGAAACGGACTGGTTCAATGCTTTCAAGTCTATGGGCGAAAAAGTTGCTGATTTTGTAGGTGGCGCAATTACAGCCATTGGAAACCTTATCAATGATTTCGCAATTTTTATTGGATGGATTCAGAACGGTGTTTCCGAAACCGACCGTCTTGATATTCAGATGAACGGTAATTTCATCGAGAATGCCGTCATGGGCATTGCTCAGCTGATTCACGATGTTGGAGTGTTTGTCGGATGGATTACCAATGGAGTGAGTGAAACCGACCGTCTTGATATTCAGATGAACGGTAACTTCATCGAAAAGGCGGTTCTTGGTTTTTCTGACCTTATCAATTGGGTAAAGGATGTTGTTACATGGTTCGTACATCTCGATGAACACGTCGAAAACGGTGCGAGAGCTGTTCGTGGATTTATCGATGATATCAAAACGTGGGCAAAAGATGCCGCAAAAGCTGCTTCCGATATGGTAACAGCCGTTGCAAATGCTATTGCTTCTCTTCCTTCCAAAATGTTTGAAGCAGGCAAAAACATTTGGCAGGGCCTCGTAAATGGTATCAAAAGCGGCATTGAAACCGCAAAAGGCGCTGCGGCAAATCTTGCAAAAGCTATTATTGATAAGTTTACAAACGACACTGAAATTCACTCTCCCTCCGCTCTGTTTGAGCGCTTTGGTGAATTTATTGACCAAGGCCTTGCAAACGGTATCACTGCAGCACTTCCTTACGTTGAACAAGCTATGACCAATCTGGCAAACGTTGTTCAGCAGAAGGGCAACGAGATGATTGACTATGGAGCGACCACCGCAACGAATTTCGTTGACGGCTTCTTTAACGGTCTGAGCAGCAAGTGGCAGGAACTTGATTCCGGTTTGCAGAATGACTTCTTCGGCACAGTACAAAATCTTTGGAATGCTGTGCAGAACGGAGACTTGAAAACAATCGGAACAACTACAGCAGCTATTATCTGGCAGGCGATGGGGGAGGAGAACCGAAATCAGGTAAAAGCATACGCACAAAGCTTTATTTCCAATATTTCCGGCGTTTTAAAGGACGCATCTAAAACCCTGTTTAACGAAGCGTTAAAAGTTGGCAAGGTCATTTGGAGCGGCATCACAAAAAATTTTGGAGATATCGTAAAGAGCGTTTCCAATCTTGGAACTACGATTTCTGCATCAATTAGCGCATTGAAGGTGCCTTTAGCCACTACTGGCACTGCAATCAGTCAAGGCCTTTTCGGTGGCCTTGTAAGCTCTTTTCCTGAAATTTTTGCTGCAATGGGCGGCTTGATTGGAAGTGTCGGCTCTGCGTTTGTTGGCCTTCTTACTTCTATTGCCGGTGCGCTTTCGTCTACAGTTTTCGGCATTCCTGTAGCACTTATTGTCGGTGCGGCCGCAATTGCCTTAGGCGCTGCGATTGCGGGTATTGTAAGCAATCTCGGCGGGAAATATTCAACTGATAATTCTTCTTACGTCGGGACCCCTGAATACGATGCTTCTACAGGTTCCACCACTTCTGCAAATGGATACTACGGCAATACATCATCCGGGTCAACAAGTTCTTCCGACCTGCAAGGCGCGGTTTACAACGGCTGCTATAATGCGTTTCTTGATATTTTCCAGCGCTATGGTGACGAAATTACCGGTGGTAAGGAAGTCAGGCTGTTTATTGACGGAAAGCAGATTACTGCTTCGGTCGAAAAGCAGCAGGCTGACCGTGGAGTGCAAATCATGGGCACGGAAGTATATAGCTATTAAGGAAGGGACGGTGAATTATGCAAGCTCTTGTATCAGTGAACGGCGTAGATTTGCCAGAGCCTTCCTCTTATAGCGCAACGACTTCAACCATCGTTGATTCTGGCCGAAACGTGCAGGGCAAGGTTGTTGGCTCTGTGGTTCGACACGATGTTGCAAAAGTGGCTCTCAAGTGGAATTACCTTACCGCAAAACAATGGGCTTCCGTTATCGGCCCATTCACTACAAACTTTTATTGCACGGTACGATTTTACAATCAAGCGACAGCTTCTTATTCCACACGCCAGATGTATGTTTCCGACCGAACGGCCGGAATGTGGCGAAGGGGCCCAAACACCGGAAATGTGATGGGCTGGACGGATTGTTCTTTGAGCCTGGTTGAGGTCTAAAGGTGGTGATTTTATATGTCTGTAAAGCCGTCCGATAAGTGGCTTTCACAATATAATAATACGCTTGTACCCGAAACTTTTATTCAGATTACTTATCATGCAGCTGATGATGCGGCGCAAACGGACGCTATTGCAAGTTCAGGTTCGCAAACCGTGTTTAGTAATGCGGCATCCATCACTGACCTGGACATTTCCACTTCTGGAAATTACGCGACTGCTGAAACTAATTTTTGGGTTTTAGATGGAAGCTTTGATATCGTCCCGAATTCTGAACCGTATCAAGAATGCGGCTATGTAAGCGGTGAATGCGTATCAAGCTCCAATCATCCAACCATCACATTTTCTTTTAGTAAAAGCCACGAAGAAAAAATACCGGGTCTGACAATCATTTGGTCTGAAATTTTAAATGAATGGGCAAAATCATTTAAAGTTTCCGCTTACAAAGGAACCGCTCTTCTTTTGGAAAAGCAAATTGACAACAACGATTCCACCGAAACTTCAATTGAATTTGAGATTTCCAATTATGATTTGGTTATTATTGAAATTCTTGAATGGTGTATTCCAAACCGAAGAGCTCGTATCTCGCAAGTGGAATTTGGACAACGTGTGAAATTTAGCAAAACAGACCTTCTGTCGTATTCCCATAAATCAAAGCGAGACCCGATTTCCGGTCAACTTTCCAAGGATTCAATTTCTTTTTCCGTTGATAACAGCGACCAAAAATGGAATCCTATCAACCCAGACGGCCTTTACAAGTATTTGTATGAACGCCAAGCTGTTTTTGTAAAGTATGGCATGGACTTGGACGGACAGACTGAATGGATTAACGGAGGTAAGTTTTACCTTTCTAGTTGGAGTATTCCTTCTAATGGCATTACTGCTTCCTTTGAAGCTCGCGATGCTTTGGCGTTTTTAATCGATTCGCTATACACCGGAAGGAAAAGCGGAACTTTATACGAAATGTGTTATGACGCTTTGGAACTTCTTGATGTTTCCGGTATCAGCTATTACATCAACGAATCTTTGAAGGACTATACAACTGATTTTAGCAACGGAAATTCTTCGTATAAAAACGCTGATGTGCTACAGCTTTCTGCTAACGCAGCTGGTATGGCTTTGTATCAGACAAGAAACGGTGAGATTCGGATTGACCGGGTTCCGTACCTTCCTGAAAACAAGTCCGACATTTATGAAATCACTGAAATCAATGATTATCAGTATCCGGAAATCACTTTTTCTAATAAGTTAAAAAACATCTCTTACTCTCTAAATGGAGCTTCGTCATTGTATCCGAATGGCGCTACTGGCGATGGCGTTACGCAAAGTGTAAACAACGCGCTTATCTCTTCTTCCATCGTCTCCCAGCCAAAAAATGTTCTAACTGAAAGCTATAAAGTGCTTTCTAACCGTCGAAAAGCCACCTTGTCTTATCGTGCCAGCCCACACAACGATGCTCTTGATTTTGTCAAGCTCAATCATCAGTTTGGATATTCTTCTAACTTGTTGATTACGGATGTTTCTTACACGTTTAATGGTAGCTTCAAGGGTTCCGTTACCGGGTATATGATTGAAGATGTTGATTCGTTACAAATCAATGCTTCTGAGATTTACTTGCATCCTTCCGACACGATTACGCTCACTGCAACGCTTACCCCTGCATCTGCCGATTCCCCTGTTATTGTTTGGAATGCGTCTCCCGTTGGTATCGTTGAGTTGAATGTTATCAAGAACGAACGCGGCGTATCTGTCTGCAACGTTACGTATTTACACAGCGGAAATGCAACGATTACAGCTACAGTTGCGAGCCTTTCTGCTTCTTGCAATGCTACTGCGATTGCGGATGAGATTTCCAACCTCAAAGAAGGCGATACCGTTTACATCTCCGTCGCTGGCGTTTATACCGCTTTTCTTGTCTCAAAGCATAATTACGAGCCAGAATTAAATGGCAAAGGGAGAACGCTTCTTGCTCTTAAAGACGCGAAAACAGAAAACATTGCGTGGGATAGTAAAATGACAACTCCCGCAGAATATTCGACCAGCAGTATTGATGCTTTATTAAACGGAAACATAAAAAATTCTTTTTCTGATTTTATGCAGAAAAAAATCGGCAAAACTACTTTTTATTATACCCCCGCTTTCAAAAAAAATAATTCTAACAATTACGTACCTTCTGCTGTGTCTACTCTATCTCGCAGTATATTTTTACCTTCCGCAAAAGAAATATACTACGGATTTCCTGATAACAGTAGTGATATTAACGAAATTTGGGGTTATGGATGCAACGTAGAAGGAAGCCCGCTCCCTACAGCAAAAGAACTTCTGAGAAATCCTTTTTTTATGGACGGAAACGTTTACAGCCCGTATGAGCAGTGGACGAGAACTCCCATTACCCATCTTGAATATTGGGGCATGGGCCCTTCTGTTGGGGATATCTATTATCGTTCTATCGTTGTTTCAAAGTATTGGGACAGAGCACATCTTGGCAGTTATGATGACGAAGACGAATTATTTTTTTATGACTGTATCGGTTCTGGCAACGATGGCCGCAATTGCTATCATTACATGTTTACCGTTCCGAGCAATTTGCCTATCGGGTATCAAAACAGAGTTGAGGAAGAATAATTTATGGCTCGTTGGATTACAGACCGAACGCAATCAGATGTTGACCGCGTGAAAGAAATTACCGCAAAGGCGAGAACAGGCACGTGGACAAAAGTCGAACAATCGGAATGGCTTGCCGGAATGAAGGGCGCTTTAAGCTATACGGATTTTAACCGCATAGAATCCGGCATTCAAGAGCTTGGCTCCATTGTTGGCGCGTCTGTTTCTGTTCGGACTGATTGGACAGTCGATGGATATATGAAAGTCTCCGATGCAACACGTTGGCTTTCCAACATCAACTCCATTCGTGCTAAATGCTCTGGCCCATCTGTTATTGCAGATACGCCAGAAAGCATGAACAAACTCGATTTTTCAACGATGAATCAAATTGAGCAAATTTTGTTCGACATTGAAACGCTTGCTAAAACATACGTTACGTTTTCCGGTGAATACATGACAGGAGATGGACAATATGGTTTTTGAAGACCGTGTGGCGAAATATCCGGGTCGGTGGACAATGGTAAAATCGGATGGAACATCCGAAATTGTCACTCTTATCCGAAATGACGAGCCAACAAAAGAAGGAACGCCAATCAATGCATTTACCTTAAACGAGCTGAGTACCGTTGCGGGCGCAATTAACGCAAAAGAAGAAGCCGTTTCGGCAGCGCATGCTGCTGCATCCGAAAAGGCTAAAGCAGAACAAGCGGCTGCAAATGCTGCGAACGCTGTTAAGGTCGATTTGAAAGAATACTCTGACAAAGCAGTCACGAGTGCGTCAAATGCAGCGAAGAGCGAAAAAAATGCGAAAGTGTCCGAGACGGAGTCTGCCAAAAACCTGCAGGGCACCAAAGAGTATTTTGAGCAGGTGCGCACCATCACCATCGGTGCACAGGGATGGTACGCCACGCCGGAAGCCCTCAAAGCCGCTGTGCCGGTGGGCGAAAACGGCTGGTGGGCGGTCGTGGGTACTACAGACACAATCTGGACGTGGGACGGTGACACCGGCGCGTGGGTCGATACCCGCAAAGAGGTGGACTTGTCGGACTACCTTACGCAAGATCAAATTAAAAAGCTGCTTGAACAGTACATGCCACTTCGCCCCGCCACTGCAACCACACTGGGCGGCGTGAAGGTGGGCAGCGGTCTGACGGTCGATGCGGACGGCGTGCTTTCTGCGGACAGTGCTTTGGCAGCCTACCCCGTGGGCAGTATTTTTCAAACAGTCAGTAGCACCAGCCCCGCCGCACTGTTCGGCGGTACATGGCAGGAGATTGCGTTTAACCGCGTGCTGATGGGTGCTGGCAACGCCTACGCAGCGGGCACCACCGTGGAGGCTGGACTGCCGAACATCACAGGCTCTTTTGTCGCGGATGTAAAAAAGGGTGAACATAAGGTATCCGGCGCATTCACTGCCGGCAACGTGATCACATCTACGGGCGAATACAATTCCTTTTCTGATGTATATAAGTTCAGTCTGGATGCGTCCAAGTCTAATGCCATCTACGGCCGCAGCTATACCGTGCAGCCCGCCGCATACTATGTGCACATCTGGAAGCGCGTGGCATGAGAAAGGAGGTTTTGAACGATGATCCCTGTGACATTTGACACTGTGGCAACATTGCAGTTTGGCAGTGAGGGTCACCCGACCAGTCTGCACTTTGCCATCCCGGAAGAGTGGAAAACCTGCAAAATCAGACTCCACCTGCGGCGCAGCGACGGTAGCTTTGTGCCCCCGATGCAGCTGGACGAAAATGGATGCGTAAAAGTAAACCGCAGTGACTCCGGCAAGACCGGCGGACAGTGGATGCTGTCGGCTGAAAGTCCTGACGGAAAAGTATCTTACTCGCGAATCGGCAAATATGTGACCCCCATGGAGGTGACACAATGAAGATCATTGACGAGACCGGCGCGGTCGTGGAAAACCCCGACCTGACCCTTGGCTACCTGACCGCCAGCACCGAAGAGATCACCCACCCCGCCGTAGAGGGCGTGGAGGAGCAGTGGCACTGGGAGACAGTGACCGAGTATCCGAACGGTGGCAAGGATGTGCAGAAGGTCGTTGACCGCCCCGGAGTACAGGCACAGGAGGAATGGGTGGAACAGGTGCCCATCCAGAAGTACATCCGCTACACCGCCGAAGAGCTGGCCGCGCAAGAAGAAGCACGCAAAAAGGCCGAAGCCCGGGAGAAGCTGCCGGAGACGGTGGCGGCACTGCAAAAAGAAAACGAGATGTTGAAACAGTGCTTGCTTGAAATGAGCGAGATTGTTTATGCATAAAATCACACAAAAATTAGAAAGGATGGTACGTATGATGGCAATGTTATGGGCACAGGAAATCATGTCTGCTGAGACTATGGAGGATGCAAAGGCTCTGTACGAGCGCTGCCCCCGCCTGCTGAAGGAGAAAGTCAAGGCAATTCTTATCAAGAGCGGCTTTGAGGAAATCACCCAGTAAGGAGGACACTATGGCTGAAATCATGGATGTGTCCCGGCATCAGGGCACGATCAACTGGGACAAGGTCAAGGCAAGCGGCAAGGTGGACGGCGTAATGATTCGCGCCATGGGCAACAGTGCAGCGGGCAGGCCCAGTGCCCCCTACACCGACCCGCAGTTTGCTCGCAACTATTCCGAGTGCAAGCGGCTGGGCATCCCCTGCGGCGTGTATGGCTATTTCAAGGCGGTCAACCGGGAGCAGGCCGACAAAGAGCTGGCCTACTTCAAGAAGCTGCTCACCGGCCGGAGCTTTGAGCTGCCGGTGGCCGTGGACATCGAGGACGAGGTGCAGAAGCCGCTAGGCAAGGCCGCGCTGACCGACCTGACAGCTTACATGCTGAGCACGGTGGAAAGCTGGGGCGTGTACGCCATGCTGTACACCGGCCTGTGGTTCGGCAACACCTTCCTGTACATGGGCGGTGCAGAGCTGAAACCATACGACGTGTGGCTGGCTGCCTACCGCACGAAGAAGCCTGCTCCCAGCTGGCCCTTTGGCATGTGGCAGTACACCAGCAAGGCCCGTGTACCCGGTGTGACCACCAACGTTGACATGTCCCACGCATACAAGGACTATGCGGGTATCATCCGCAAGAAGGGCCTGACCCGTCTCCGGGAGGGTAAATGACCGAAAAAGAAGCTTTACTGTGGGTGCTGGGCATCCTGGGCAGCCTGTGCGCTGCGGTCATCACCATCGACAAGGTGCTGGACATCATCCACAAGTACGTCAAAAATGCACAGGCCCCCGACGATGCGCAGAACAAGCGAATGGATACGCTCGAAAAAAGACTTGGCGTGCTGGAACAGGGACAGCTTCAGCACGCACAGGCCCTTGCAAGAGACCTGCGCCGCTTTGACGGCCTCGATGAAGAAATGCGTCTCGTACTCGTT
>ENA-UEQJ01000132-UEQJ01000132.1-human-gut-metagenome-genome-assembly--contig:-NODE-132-length-56396-cov-15.827341_pt1 | contig 56396 bp, 44 predicted proteins | sample MGYA00242937_ERZ507938 | MGnify/ENA primary metagenome ERZ507938 (study PRJEB26167, sample SAMN06115437) | human gut metagenome | host: Homo sapiens | place: China:Gansu | collected 2015-07-03...
GAAATCCTTTTCTCAAAGGGCTTTTTCTATTTATACGGATATTCGCAAACTACAAGATAAAGCCAAAACTTCATATATGTCACAGACAGCGTATATTGTCTGGAAAGGGGGTGCGGACGAAATCCTGGACCAGCTCCACTTCATTCGAGTGGAAGCCCAAGTTCCTCGTCCGTGTCATATCGTTGCTGTATTTCTTCCGGAATAGCAATATTATTAGTCCTTAGGATTGCAATAAGAGCATTCCGGTCAGATTCTAGTAATGCTACTCTTTGGTTCGCATCATCAAGTGCATTTTTCATAAATGTAATCTGGGCAAAGAGTTCATCATCCATAAACTGTTCTCCTAACTTTTCGTAAAATTCAATGCCAAAATTATTTAAACGCAGGAAGGTTATATAACCGTTTTTTGTGCTCGTCTATATTGTAACGGACTCATTCCGCCGAGGGATACCTTTATTCGTTTCTCTGCATACCAATGGATATATTGGTCGAGAAATGCCGTGAGCCCTTCGATTGTTACGCTGCTCCAGGACCTACCATAAAACATTTCGTTTTTCAATCGGCCAAAGAACCCTTCACAAGCAGAATTGTCTGGAGAATATCCTTTTCTAGACATCGACCTAATCAACCCTGCACCGTCCATACGCTCAATCCAACCCGGCCAACGATAGTGCGATCCACGATCAGAATGTATAATGGGATGCTCTCCATTTCTCAAGGTTGCAATCGCCGCATCGAGCATTGTATTGACTAAATCAGCATTAGGCGATGTACCGATTGTCCATGTGACAGGAAGCCCATCATAGCAGTCAATGATAGGTGACAGATACACTTTACCTGCAGGAATACTAAATTCAGTAATATCGGTAAGACATTTGACGTTTGGGCTTTCGGCGTGGAAATCTCCCTGAATGAGATTTTCGACAGCGGGAGAAATTTCACCTAAGTACGAGTTGTATTTTTTTCGGCAGTTCCTTCTTACTACCAAACCTTCTTCGTGCATCAGACGACGAATCACTTTTTCTGAATAGTTGCTACCATCCGATTTTTTAATGCAAAGATAAAGCCGTCTGTAACCATAGCTTTCATACGATTCAGAAAACATCTTGTGTAATTTTACTCGTACATCACAGTACTTGTCTGGTGTCGCCAACGAGTGCTGCTGATAGCAGTAGCTGCTCTTAGATATTTTAAATACATCCAATAGATCTTTAAGGCTGTACGCTTCTCTAAGGGCACCAATCACAATAGCCTTTTCTTTGTTTGTAAGTGTTTCGAGACTGATGCCCTTATCTTTTTTTACTATTTCCGTTGCCAGTTGCAGCGCATCCCTCTCCAGCTTCAATCGGTTAATCTGCTTTTTGAGCGCCTCAGTCTCCGCAGCAAGTTCCTTTACCTCGTTTGTGAGTTCCTCAATGCTTTTCGATTTTGTTTTGGAAGATTGAGCCAAAGAGTTTTTCTGCATCTTCGTTGGGCCCCCTTCGGGAAGGGACTTATGTTTCCAGCAGTATAGCACACCCCTGCTTACGCCATATTTATTTGCAACTTTCTGTGCAGTGCTCTCTCGTGAACACAAATCTAATGCTGCTTGTTCCTTTTCGGTTTGTTTTAAGTATACCCGCAAATTGGAGCTGGTGCAAGTACGTTTTTCCTCTGGATGCTGTTCATTTATCCATGTTCTCAACGTCTCCCGATGAGGATAGCCGAGCTTTTTACATGTGCCAGCAATAGATTTCCCGTGCTGAAAATAGTAGCTAATTGCACGGCTCTTCTCCTCAGAAGAATACATGGAGTTCCCCATATCTTTACGAGAATATGTATTGCTTTCTATGAATCGCGCATACCATCTCTGCAGTTCTCGGCTGGATGGATACCCAAGCTCAGCAGTTACTTTTGTGTATTGCAAATCATATTGAATCAGCAAATCAATTGCCACTTTACGCTGTTCTGTACTGTAAGCCATTATTGCCTTACCTTTCAGTTCTCAAAGCGGTCCAACTTTTCGTCCGCACCCCCTTCGTGAACAAAATAGGTCGGCTCTAACAATATACTCTAAGCACAAGGAGGTTGAGGTTTGGCTATGAACAACAGTTTAGCAGAAGTACACCCGGAGCTTGTTTCGGAGTGGTCGGATAAGAATTTACCGCTTACACCTGATGACATTACTTTCGGTTCAAATAAAAAAGTATGGTGGAAAGGTACTTGCGGTCACGAATGCTCCAATCGATTTCATCTTTAGATGGAGCGAACGAAGGGTTCTATCATGGTATGATGTTGGGATTGTGTGCAATGCTCAGTAATCGATATCAAGTGCGTTCAAACAGAGAATCCGGATTAGGACGATTTGACATCATGTTGTTGCCGAACGTAAAATCCATGCCAGGATTTATCTACGAGTTTAAGTTTACAAGAGATGAAAAAACGGATCTGGAAGCTCTTGCTCAGGAAGCTTTGACACAAATCAACGACAAGAAATATGATACCGAGCTTCTGAGTGCCGGAATCAAGAATATTGTAAAGATTGGCATAGGTTTTCGTGGTAAGAATGCAGTGGTAAGGAGCAAGTAATTCGGAAATTTGAAATGAGAGGATGTGGAGTATCGATGAAGCAACTATTATCGAGGGTAAGGGGATTAACGAAAGAGATTTTTGGTAATCTCCAAAATAGGATTGTGAGTATGTATCGTTTATAAGGTAGAAAACAAACCGGGCAGAAAGAATCTGTCCGGTTTGTTTTGAGATAAGAACCGTAATCAAAATGATTCGGTATGTGCCGTGCATCTTCCGCCATTTCCACAAAATCCTGCCAGATATATTACGCTTTCTGGCGCTCCAATTCTGTACTTCAAAAAACTGAATTTTTTCATATCAAATCGGAAATCTTTTGGAGTTTTGCCAAAAATAATTGACATTAAAAAAAGAAAACCGTATGATTGTACCATAAGTTAGTGGAAAAACAGACTTTATATCAGAAAAGGAGGAATGACTTATTATGAAGGTACTTACTGTCAATGCGGAAGGAAAATTGGCGTTTGCGCAGGTGCTAAAACCTTTACCGAATGATTATCAGGCTCTTGTTCGAATGAGAAGCTGTGGCGTGTGCAACGGCACGGATACGAAGCTGATCCATCGCACATTCAAAGATTTCTCCGACTATCCGGCAATACTGGGCCACGAGGGCGTAGGCGAGGTTGTAGAATGCGGAAAACGCGTCCGCAGTATGGCGGTTGGAGATTTGGTTTTGTTGCCTTTTTTGGAGGAATCGGTGGATGGATATGCCCCCGGGTGGGGGGCATATGCCGAATACGCGCTGGTGGGAGATGCTGCTGCCTATGAGCACGATGGATTATTGGTACCCTCGGAGAGCTATTTTGCCCAGACGGTGCTGAAAAAGAGCGACCATGTAGATGCGGTTTCCGCATCTATGATCATTACCTTTCGGGAGGTGCTCAGTGCAATTCGTCGGTTTGGCTTTCAGCCCAATCAGAATGTGGTGATTTTCGGAGCAGGTCCTGTGGGACTCTGCTTTACCAAGTTCTCCAAGCTGCTCGGCATGGCCAATGTGGTGACAGTTGACATCTATGACCAAAAGGTAGAGGAAGCCAGGTGTATGGGGGCAGATCTTGCTTTCAACAGTACAAAAACGGATATTGTTCCAGCGCTTCGTGCTGTTTTTCCGGAGGGCGTGGATTATGTCGTGGATGCTGTTGGAATAAATGCCTTGGTCAATCAGGCGATGGAGCTGGTGTCGTATAACGGAAAGATCTGCTGCTACGGAATTTCACCCCAGCTTGGTATGGAGCTGGACTGGAGCAAAGCGCCGTATAACTGGACTCTGCAGTTTGTACAGTGGCCCTCCAAAAAGGAAGAAGCGGATGCCCACAGCCAGATTATGGCATGGATTAACAGCGGCGTGCTGAATCCAATGGATTTTATTTCACATGTGTTTCCTTTTGAAAATGCCATGGAGCCCTTTGAGAAAATTGAACGTCGGGATCCCGATATCAAGAAGATGGTTATTGCGTTTCCCTGAACCGAGAATCAAAAAATACTAATTTTAAGACAGGGTCGTGTTTGAAGAGGAGAAGATGGTGCCCTGAACTTTTCAGACGCGCCTTGAGAAAGGTGGAAACAGTTATGCAAACCTCAACCCTATTTTCTATTCTTCCGGAATATATCTGTACGCCGGATGGCATGGAGATCGACCGGGAGGGCAATCTGGTTCTCTCCTGCCCGAATTATGCGGATGATAATCTGTCTGGCTGTGTGGTCAAGCTGGACAGGGAGGGCCGCGTGACTAAGTGGTTTGATGTGCCGGTACTAGAGGAAACCGGCGTGGCGAGAAATATGGGAATTGCGTTTGATAAGGATTACAACGTGTATCTCTGCGACAATCAGGGCTGGAGTGAGCGGGAAGATCTCCTGTTCAAAGGGCGCGTGCTGAGACTGAAGGTGGCAGATGACGGTACAATTCTTGAAAATAAGGTAGTTGCCTACGGGATGGAGCATCCGAACGGAATCCGAATCAAAGGAGACTACATGTATGTTACCCAAAGCTATCTGCACCCGGTAAAGCATCCCTCCGGCAAGCTGGTCAGCTGTGTATACCGGTTTGGACTGGATGAGGAGAACATTGCCATCACCAATACGCTGGAGGATCGGCACATCTTCGCTACCTTTGTTACGGAAAACCCGGAATGCCAGTATGGAGCGGACGGAATTGTATTTGACAGAGAAGGTAAACTCTATGTGGGAAACTTCGGAGACGGCGCCGTCTATCGGATCACTTTCCATGAGGACGGAAGCCTGAAGGAGAATAAATTGTTTGCCCAAGATCGATCTCAGCTGGAGAGCACGGACGGCATGATTTTTGACGATCACGGTAATCTGTATATCGCGGATTTCTGTGCCAACGCCATCGCGATGGTAAAGCCGGACGGCACCGTGCGGCGCATTGCACAAAGCCCGGACAGCGACGGCCTGCATGGAGAGCTGAATCAGCCGGGTGAACCCATTTTCTGGGATGGGAGAATCATTGCCTCCTGTTTCGATTTGGTGACAGGTCCGGGTAAGGTGAATACCGGACACAGCATGCCTGCTACTCTCGCACAGCTGATGCCGGAAACGTGAGAAGGGAGTGCCGATATGGCGGATTATTTGTTGGCACATGATTTGGGTACCAGCGGCAATAAGGCTACCCTGTACGACAGCGAAGGAAATCTCTGCGCCTCCGAACTGGTCAGCTACCCAACCTATTATCCCTATTCCGGTTGGGTGGAGCAGGACCCGGAGGACTGGTGGCATGCGGTCTGTGCTGCTACCCGGGCTTTGCTGGAGAAGGCGGCTGTCTCCCCGCATGAAATTGCCGGTGTGAGCTTCAGCGGCCAGATGATGGGCTGCGTGTTGGTGGACAGGGATGGAAAAGCTCTGCGCCGGGCTTTGATCTGGGCGGATACCCGCAGCACGGAGGAGGAGCGCCAGATGCTGAAAGCTGCGGGGGCTGAGCGGGGATACCGCATTACCGGCCATCGGCTGAGCGCTTCTTACGGTGCCGCGAAGCTCTGCTGGGTTAAGAATCACCAGCCGGAGATTTACGGCAAAGCCTACAAGATGCTGAACGCCAAGGATTATATCGTCGGCCGGCTGACCGGAAACTTCGTTACGGATTACAGCGATGCGTCCAGTACCAACCTGTTTGATTTGGAAAAAAAGACTTGGTCCATAGAGCTGATCGAGGCTTTCGGCCTTCGGGCGGATCTTCTGCCGGAGCTCCATGTTTCAGCCGACATTGTGGGAAGCGTTCAGCCGGAAGCGGCTCGGCAGACCGGTTTGCCGGAGGGGCTTCCCGTTGTGATCGGCGGGGGCGACGGCGCCTGCGCCTGCGTGGGTGCAGGCGTTGTACGGGAGGGCAGGACATACTGTATTCTCGGTTCCTCCTCTTGGATTTCGATGGCCAGCAGCGCCCCGGTCTTCGACTCGGAAATGCGCACCTTCAATTGGGTACATCTGGATCCGACGCTCTATACCCCCTGCGGCACCATGCAGGCGGCAGGGCTGTCTTTGCAGTGGTTCCGCAATGCCTTTTGTCAGGAGGAAATCCGTCTGGCAAAGGAGAGCGGGAAAAATGCCTATCAGCGGATTGACCGGATGGCGGAGCAGATACCCCCCGGAGCAAACGGCGTGCTGTATCTGCCGTATCTGCTGGGCGAGCGTTCTCCCAGGTGGAACTTTGACGCCAGCGGCGCATTTCTGGGATTGCGTGCCGGGAGCGGAAAGGCGGAGGCAGTCCGAGCGGTGCTGGAGGGCGTAGGCTATAACCTGAAGGTTATCCTTGATATTTTTGACGGATCGTGCGAGGTACCGTCTATCGGGGAGATTGTGGCGATCGGAGGCGGCGCAAAGGGAAAGCTCTGGATGCAGATTTTAGCGGATATCTGGCAAAAGCCGCTGCTGATCCCACGGTATCTGGAAGAGGCCACCTCCATGGGCGCGGCAGTCTGCTGCGGTGTGGGTGTGGGAATGTTCGAGAATTTTTCGGCAATCGACCGATTTAATCCGTCTGTTTCCCGCGTGATGCCGCGTGTGGAGAATCGGGAGACGTATCAAGCGCTGTATCAAATCTTCAACGATGCCTACGAAGCGCTATGCCCGGTCTATAAAAGCTTGCATACATGGAGCAAAACTCAAGGAGGTAAACAGCAATGATTGCTTTTAATTACTACAATCCCACGGAAATCATTTTCGGTCGGGGACGCCACGAAGAAGTTGGAGAACAGATTCGCAAGCGGGGAGGCAAAAAGGTACTCTTCCATTACGGAGGCGGAAGCATCAAGAGAAGCGGTCTGTATGAGCAAATCTGCCGCTCGCTGGAGGAGGCAGGACTCTCTTATGTGGAGCTGGGCGGCGTGCGCCCAAACCCGCGGGTGAGTCTGGTTCGGGAGGGCATACGACTTTGCCGGGAAGAAAATGTCGATTACGTGCTTGCTGTCGGCGGCGGCAGCGTGATTGACTCCGCAAAAGCAATTTCCGCCGGCATGTTCTATGCGGGAGACGTATGGGACTTTTATCTGCGCAAGGCAGAGGCGCAGCGGGCTCTGCCTATCGGCGTTGTCCTCACCATTCCGGCAGCGGGCAGCGAAACCGGCGGCGGCAGCGTCATTACCAATGAGGATGGCGATTTCAAGCGCGATTACATTTCGAATCTTCTGATGCCTCAGTTTGCCATTCTGAATCCGGAGTTGTGCCGCACCGTGCCGCAGAATCAGATTTCCGCCGGTTCAGCCGACATTCTGGCACATGTGATGGAGCGTTATTTCACCAATACGCCCCGTACGGATTTCATCGACCGTCTTTGCGAAGGAGCCATGCGCTCCGTCATGCTTTCTGCTGTGCGTGTTAAGAAGGCGCCAAACGACTGCGACGCATGGTCGGAGCTGATGTGGGGCGGTACGATTGCCCACTGCGGCCTGCTGGGAACAGGCCGTGTGCAGGATTGGGCCTCCCACAACATCGAGCACGAGCTTTCCGCCAAATACGGCATCGCGCATGGAACGGGGCTGGCTATCATTTTCCCGGCATGGATGAAATATGTGTATAAAGTCAATCCGGGACGTTTCGTGCAGTTTGCGGTGCGGGTGATGGATGTGGATATTTCCTTTGATAGTCAGGAAGAAATCGCTCTGGAAGGAATTGCCCGTGTGGAGAATTTCTTCCGCTCCCTCGATCTGCCTGTTCGGCTGCATGAAGCCGGTATCGGCACCGATGATTTTGACGAGCTGGCGCGAAAGGCCTGCGACCGCGGGACCTTTGGCGGCTTTATGAAAATCGGATACGACGACGTTATTTCTATATTAAAACTTGCTCAGTGAAGGTGAAGAAAGATGATTTCAGCAAAAGAACTGGCCGCCATGTTCGACCATACAAATTTGAAGGCGTTTGCGTCCGAGCAGGATTTTGAATTGCTCTGCCGGGAAGCGGCCGAAAACCATTTCGCGATGGTGGCGATCAATTCATCGCCTGTGGCGTTGTGTAAAAGGCTTCTGGAGGGCAGCGGCGTACATGTAGGCGCAGCCATTTCCTTTCCCTTGGGCCAGACCACAGTGGAGACCAAGGTTTTCGAAACGGAGAATGCCATTCAAAACGGTGCGGATGAAATCGATTATGTATTGAATGTTGGCGAGCTGAAACAGGGAAATCTGGATTATATCCGTAGAGAGATGGAAAGCATTGTGGCGATTTGCCGCAAAAACCGGGTGATCTGCAAGGTGATCTTTGAAAACTGCTATTTGACGCAGGATGAGATCCGCAGCGCTGCTCAAATTGCCCGGGAGGTCGGACCCGATTTCATCAAGACTTCCACCGGTTTCGGAACGGGAGGCGCGACGGTTGAAGATGTCCGGTTAATGAAAGAGACAGTGGGAGACAAGGTTCGGGTGAAAGCGGCCGGTGGTATCCGGGATCTGGATACCTGTCTTGCCATGATAGAGGCCGGCGCGGAGCGAATCGGAACCAGCAGCTCCCTGAAAATACTGGAAGAATACAATCAGCGTTTCGGCTCTTGAAAAAAGGAGAAGACGTATGTATCAGCCGAGAGAAGACCGTTACCAGACTATGCGCTACAACCGCTGCGGAAAAAGCGGTGTGCTGCTTCCGGAAATATCTCTGGGTCTCTGGCATAATTTCGGAGAATCCAATACCTACACATCCTGTAAGGAAATGGTGTGCGGCGCGTTTGATCTGGGCATTACCCATTTTGACATTGCAAACAATTACGGACCGCCTGCGGGCTCGGCAGAGGAAGTCTTTGGCCGGATCCTGCACGAAGAGCTGAAAAGCCACCGCGACGAGCTGTTCGTCTCAACCAAGGCGGGTTTTTTCATGTGGGATGGCCCTTACGGAGAATGGGGCTCCAAAAAGCAATTGGTATCCTCCTTGGATCAGAGTCTGAAGCGTTTGGGTCTTGAGTATGTGGATCTCTTCTACCATCATCGCCCGGATCCCAACACACCGTTGGAGGAAACCGTAGACGCGCTGAAACTGATCGTGCAGCAAGGCAAGGCGCTGTATGTGGGTATTTCAAATTACAGCGCGGAGGAAACGGCCCAGATCGTACGGGAATTCGATCGTGCGAACCTCCACTGCCTGATTCATCAGGTGCCGTATTCCATGTTCAACCGTACGGCAGAGGAAGGACTGTTTGATGTTCTGGAGGAAAATGGGATCGGCGCCATTGCATTTATGTGCTTGGCGCAGGGAATCTTGACCTCGAAGTATTTCAACGGGATTCCGGCGGATTCCAGAGCGGCCAGCGCCAGCGTATTCCTACAGCCGGACGCTGTAACACCCGAAAAGGTGGAAAAAGCAAAAAAGCTCAATGTAATCGCTGAGCAGCGCGGGCAAAGCCTGTCGCAGATGGCCCTTGCGTGGTGTATGAGAATCAAGCCCGTGTCCTCAATTCTTATTGGAGCCAGTCGGCTTTCTCAAATTGAGGAAAATGTAAAAATGATGGAACATACGGCTTTTACAGCAGATGAATTGGCTGAAATTGACCGCATCTTAGCAAATTAAGGAGAAGCTGATATGAAATATTCAGTAACCTTGGCCGATACCCTGATGCGACGCTTTCCGGATCCGGATGCCTATCCTTACCGCTCGTGGTCTTATCCGCAGGGATTCATGCTCTGGGGCTTTATTCGGCTGTATGAGAAAACCGGCAAGGAAGAGTATCGCAGTTATGTTATGCGTTACTGTGAAGAGCATGTTGCCCCTGACGGCTCTATCTCCGGCTTTACCGGATGCAGCTTGGATGACATTATGGCCGGATCTGTGCTGGTGTGGGCGTACCGACAGACAGGAGAGGAAAAATATAAAAAAGCCTGTGATGCGGTGCGTGCTGCCTTTTCCGATTATCCGCGCAACAGCGACGGTGGCTTCTGGCATGGACGGCACCTGCCCGGCGAGATGTGGGTGGACGGACTCTTTATGGGGCTGATGTTCTTAACCCGTTACGGTGCGTTTGTCGGCGACCGGGAGGCATGCTTTGCCGAGACGGTACGGCAGCTGAATATCGTATTTGCACGCTGCGAGAAGGATAACAGCGGCCTGCTGTACCATGGCTTCAGTGAGAACCCTGAAACGCCTTGGGCGAGCCGATTGGATGGACGCGCGCAGGAAATCTGGTGTGAAGGGCTCGGCTGGTACGCGATGATTCTGGTAGAGGTACTGGCCCTGATGCCTCGGGAAACGCCCGGTTATGATTCGGTGCTGATGCAGCTTCAAAAACTGCTGGCGTCGCTGAAAAAGGTACAGGATCCGCTGTCAGGGCTTTGGTTCCAGGTGGTGGACCGCACCCGCACGCCCGGCAACTGGCATGATACCTCTGGAAGCGCCATGTTCCTGTATACGTTCCGCAAGGCATCGCTTTGCGGGTTCTGTGGGGATGAATACGATGAGGTGATCCGCAAGGGCTTTGAGGGAATTAAGACCAAATGTCTGCTGGATCTCGAGGGCAATCTGAATGTATACGATGCCTGTGACGGTCTGGGTATTCAGGTTTCCTACGACCACTATATCCACTACACGAAGAATGTCAACGCAAAAGAAGCTGTGGCTGCAGTGCTTTGGGCGTCCGTAGCCATGGAATATGAGGGCATCGAGGGCTGAGAAAAACACGTTTCAGAAAACAGAAAGGTATCCGGTTTCCCGAGTTTTGAACCGCATCCCGTCAAGCGTACAATGAAATAAAATAAGATTTTGCTGCCAAGAGCGTACTGCCCTTGGCAGATTTTTTACGCAGCAAATGCCATCTGGTACTTTTCCATTGGCGTAACACCCCCAAGATTGCGCTGTACCCGCTGAGTGTTGTAATAGTAAATGTAATCCTGAATCATCCGAACAAGCTCCTGCTTGGAAGTAAACCTCTTGCCATAATATCTCTCGCGCTTCAAAATGCCCCAGAATGCCTCCATTGGACCATTGTCAATGCAATGAGCCACGCGAGACATACTCTGCGTCATACCGGCTTCCTCCAACATATGGTGAAAGGTTCGGTTGGTGTACTGGAAACCACGGTCACTGTGGAATAGTGGATGTACATCAGGATTGGCTTTCACTGCGGCCTTGAATGTGTCAAACACAACAGGATTGTCGTTGTGGTCACTAATAATATACGAAACGATACGTCTGTCGTACAGGTCAAGGATGGCACTCAGATAGATTTTGTGAACCACTACGCCCTCGTACCATTTGAACTCTATGACATCGGTAAGCCACTTCACATTCGGTCTTGGTGCATGGAATTTACGACTGAGTACATTCTCTGCCACATACTGCGGATTGGCTGCATTGCGGGTACAGCCGTGGTTGCTGTACTTGATGGTTGACTGAATCTTCTTTGCACGGCAGATCCGCAGAACACGCTTGTCATTCACGTTAATACCGAAGTCGTGTTCCAAGTCGTCCCGGATGCGGCGGTAGCCTTTATCCGGATGCTGCATATGTATCTGTTCTACCTTTTCCGCGATTTGTTGGTTTTCCTTGCCGCGCTTGCTCAGCTTGCCAGAAAGCCATGCGTAATAGGCAGAGCGCGAAACATGGAAGTAGGCACATCCGAACTCTACCGGGTCACCATATTCCTCGTTGCACTCCTTAATGCCGTTGTATTGCCAGCTTTGTCTTACTTGCCCAAGGTCCCCCTCCTTTCTATTTCCTTCATTTTTTTTAACAGGTGGTTCTCCATTTCTGCCATGCGAAGTTGGTGCTCCAGCTGTGCGATTCTGATTTGTGCCTGTTCCAACTCTGTCCGAGGCTCCTGCTCATACTTGCGCTTGCCGCGGCGGTCTTCCAACCCGGCTTCACCCAGTTCCTTGTATTTCAGCGTCCATGTGCGAGCCTGCTGGTAGCTTACTCCGTATTTCTTGGCAATCTCTCCGTAGTTGTTACCGGATGCAAGACATTCCTTGGCAATCTGGATGCGCTCTTCTTTCGTGGCTTTGTGTGTACTTTTCATGCGGCTGCCCCCTGACATTCTCTTGAACTCTCTGCCGCTATTATACACCTTTAGCCAATCTCTGAGCTGATGCGTGCCACGAATTTTGAATATTTCGCAGATTTTCTGTAAGCTGTATTGACCTGTCAGGTAGGTTTCTACTGCTTGCTGCTTCGTTTGTACGGAATATATACGATTTTTCCTTCCGCACTCTAGACCGGCATTGCTCTCACTTCTGTACGCTGTCAGCCAACTACGAACAGTTTCTCCGTCTACACATAGTCGTCTTGCTACTTCACTTTGGGACAATCTGCCAGATTCTATCTCCATTACTGCCTTTTGCTTGATTGCTGCTGATATTTTTCCTCTCATATAAAAATGCTCCCTATATAGCTTTCAGTGTTTTATTTCACTGTTCGCTATATAGGGAGCATATCATTTATCGGGCGAACCGGATACTTTTTTAGGATTTCTTCGGAAGGGGAGGCGTGATTTCTTCGGAAAGAAGTAGCGTGATTTCAACTATGGTGCCCTTGCCCTCCGTGCTGCTGATCGAAAGGCTGCAGTCACTGCCGCAATAGGCCTGAATGCGCTGGTTCACGTTGCAAAGCCCAATGGAGCTGTGGGGTTCCTGTGTGGCTTTCTCCAGAGACTGACGAATCTCCGCGAGTTTTTCGGGGCAGATGCCCACACCGTTATCGGCAATCAGAATGTGCAGCTTATCGAACTCCACGAAGCAGTTGATCATGACGTAGCCGTCGCGTTCACATTCGCTCAGCCCGTGAAGTACTGCGTTCTCAACGATGGGCTGGAGGATGAAAGACGGAACCTGCATTTGCTGAAGCTCGGCCGGCAGGGCGCATTCCATAACATACTTATCCGGAAACCGGATGGCTTGAATCGCTATGTACCGCTCGACCTGATCGATCTCCTCTTTCAGTGTGACGATTGGGCCGGATTTCAAGTTGTAACGCAGAATATCCGCCATTTTGATGGCGACAATTCGGATTTCCGGCGCGTCGTAAATATTGGCCAAGGAGGCCATCAGGTTCAGTGTGTTATAGAGAAAGTGCGGATTGATCTGAGCCTGCAGCATTTGCAACCGGGCCTGCTTTTCATTCAGCTGGCTGACATACATATCCTGTGTACTGCGTACCAGGCGCTGTGTCAGGCGGTTGTAACTCTCCACGATGCGGGTGAATTCATAGCTTGCATTTTTTATGGGCTTTAAGGTGCAGCCCGTGCTGCTTTCGAAGCGATCGATCTGCTCCACAAGTTGGCTGGCATTTTTGGAAAGTTTTCGGGTCACCAGCGCAGACAAAAAAAAGCTGGAAAGTACCAAAAGCAGGAACATGGGGAAGAGCCAGCTCAAGTTGTATATGCTGGCATAATAAAGAAGGGATTTGTCCACAAAATGCACGATCTTCCAATCCGCCGTTTTGTTATAGCTGATGGACACCATGTATTCGGAATGATCCGCCCAAACGGAGGTGAAGCGATCAGGGTTTTCCGTGGAGATATCCGTGCAGGCCGCCTGCAGAGCTTCCAGCAGCGCTTGGTTCTTTCCATCCGCAAACAGTTTTTCATCGTGAGAATAGTAGAGCTTATTGTTGCGGTCCAGTAAGAGAATATGACTGTCTGTCATAGTGGACGTTTTAAGGATATTATCTACCGTATCAAAGTTAACCGCGACGCCCATGACGCCCAATTCCTGATTGGTGGTTACATCCCACATTAGGCGGACAATAGGCAGAATATTCTGATAGGAAGAGTTGCTGAAACCGGATTTTTGAAGAGGACCGACCCACGTGCGCACGCCGATGTCCCGGGCGTTCTGAGCCAGCTCCTTAATATTGGATAAGTAGTTGGTAAAAACTGTGTTTCCGTATTCAAAGGTATATCCGTATCTGTTGATGAAAATGGCACTATCAATATCCGTGTTCAGCAGGTTTGCCTGCATGATCTGTTGCTTTATCATAATGAGGTCCGAAGCATACTTCGATGAAGGAGAGGAGGCGCCGTAATCGGTGTTCAAGGCTCGGTTTACGTCGCTGTTGATCAGCGGCAGCGTGCTGATTCGGATGGAGTTGGAAAGTGCCTGATCAATACTGAGATTGGTCTGCGCAGCAATGCGGTCGAAGGTGTCCTGATATTTTTGGCTGAACTCTTTGGTTAAATTGGCAGAAATGATGAGTGTGCAGGCGAAAACAGGCAGCAGGGCCAGCAATAAAGTGAAGAAAAAGACCTGGGTGCGGTACGAACGATTGTGAAACAGCATAGCAGCTCCTCCTTTTTATCTATTATAGCAGTCGATCAGCTGTCTGACAATCGGGAATTTTTTGGCTTTTCTGCGGGAAAATGGCAGAAAAATACGGAGAACCCAAAATTCTGCCTATTTTTTTTCCAAAGATTTTTATGTTTTTGTGCAATTTTTTGCACTATAATAGAATCAATCCAAGAAAGGGGGAAACTAAATGACAAAAATCAAAAGAGTACAGGCAGTTTTGGAGGGAAAGACGCCGGATAAAATCCCAGCGGGATTCTGGTTCCACTATCCGAGTACTCTGAGCGCCAAAGAGACAGCCGAGGAGCATCTGAAACTGTACCGCCACACGGATCAGGATATTATGAAGATCATGCAGGACTTTATGTATCCTATCAGCGGCACGATCACGGGAGCATCCGACTGGTACAAAATCAAGTTTGAATCGCCATCTTCGGCGGCTTTCCGCAAGCAGGCGGAGGTCATCAAGCGCATTCTGGATGATATGGGTGGCGAGGCCTATGCAGTACAGACCATGTTCGGCCCCTTTAAAGCGGCGTCCTTTGCGTTTGGAGATGCACTCCTGATGGAACATGCCAAGCTGTATCCCGATGCAGTGGCGGCGGGCGTGCATACCATCGCAGAAATGTGGGTGGAATGGGCAAACGCCTATATGGATCTGGGTGTGGACGGTATTTATTTCTCGGCGCAGTTTGGCGAGCCCGGGCGTTTCACGGATGAAGAGTGGGCAAAGCTTGTGCAGCCCTCGGATCTTCTGGCACTTTCAGCGGCAGAAGAGAGAAGCGGAAAATTCAATATTCTTCATATCTGCGGCGAACCGGAATACGGCTTCAAAACGGCATTGAACCGGTTCCGGGATTATCCGGGCTCTATTGTGAACTGGTCTGTGAAGGATAATGGGGTCAGCCTGACTGAAGGCAAAAAGCTGTTTAAGCGCCCCATCCTCGGCGGACTGAACAACAGGGGAAATATCCTCAACGGAGACGACGAGGCTATCCGTGCCGAAGTTAATGCCACTATTGACGGCTTTGGATCCGCCAGCATGATGATTGGCGCCGATTGCACCATTCAGGGTAAAGGGATCAGCCTTGACCGCATCAAAACCGCGGTTGAGGCGGCACACAGCTACCCAATTGTTTGATCTGGGCTTTTATGCAAAAAACATTATATAAGGAGAAAACCATTATGAAAAAAAGAATCATATCTTGGCTTCTCGGTTCTGCATTGCTTGTAAGTATGTTGGCAGCCTGTGGACAGCAGGGCGGGACGTCCTCCGTATCCTCTGAATCCGGCGCTAGCAGTCAGGCGGACAACACCGCGTCCACCGATGAAATCACCGAAATTGAATTCTTCCAGCAGCAGGGTGAAGAAGCTATTCAGGCCGGCTATCAGGCGATTATCGAAGATTTCGAAAAAGAGTATCCCAATATAAAGATCACGATGAATACGGTGCCGGACTCCCTAAAGGTTCTGGCTTCCCGAATCGCCACCGATGACGTTCCTCCGTTGCTGACCGACTGGCCCACCCAGTCTCAGTTTAAGGAGAAGGTGCGCAACGGTTATTACATGGATCTGAGCGATCAGGAATTCCTCAGCCGTGTGAATGAATCCTATCTGGCGATGTCTCCCGCAGACGATGGCAAGTACTATGCGATGCCCTATGCCAGAAACTACATGACCGTTTTCTACAACATTCAGATGTTTAAAGAGCACAACATTGAGATTCCGGAGACCTATGACGAATTCATCAATGTCTGCAAAACCTTTAAGGAAGCCGGCATTACGCCGATCTGTCTGCCTCTGAAAGATGGCGTTGGTCATATCTTCCAGGCCACTACCGTAGCATGGAATCCCGGCGGCGTTGAAGCCATGGCGGAGGTTGCCGAAGGAAAAGGCTCTCTGGTCGGTAACGCAGCTTTTGAAGGTTACGCGGCGAAGATGCTTGAACTGATGGAATACAGCAACGAGGATGCCTTTGGTATGAGCGGAACCATGATGCAGGAGGCTTTTGCCAACGGTCAGTGCGCTATGATCATCGCCGGTTCTTATGCACGCGGCAATATTATTCTGGCCAACGGTGATCTCGAATTCGGCGCTTTCCCGCTGCCCGGCGACACAAGAGAGAGCACAATGGCGCTGACCGGCATCAATGCCGCACTGTGCATCTCGGCATCTGCAAGCGATGCGGAAAAAGATGCTGGCCTGAAGTTCATGGAGTACATTTCCCGCCCTGAGGTTGCGCAGAAGTGGTCCGATATTTCCGGCGAGCCATCCATCATCAACGGCACCGTTTATAATGATGCGAACTGCATGCCCATACTGGACTTCATCGACGAGACTGGTCAGGTTCACGACTGGATGGCTTCCTCACTGAACAGCAATGTGGTCAATGAGCTGTACAATACGGTGCAGGCTTTCCTGCTGGACAAGCAGCCGGTGGATGAGTTCCTGAAGAACATGGATACCACAATCGAGACCGCAATGCAGTGATTAAGCCTGAAAAACTGCTCTGTTAGGTAGCTGTAAGTAAGGGCGATGATGCCGACATCGTCGCCCTTCTTATTTATCCAAAAACAGAAAGGAGTCCACTATGAAAAAGTCAGGCAGGGAGACGGTTGCCGATCGGATGACCAATGTTTTGTTTACCCTTCCGGCTCTGCTTCTTTACTGCGTATTCTTTATTTATCCGGTGCTGCTCGGCGTCAATTATAGCTTTACGGATTGGAATGGCATTGCCAAGGAATATACATATATCGGCTTTCAGAATTATTGGAATTTGTTTAAAAACCCGTTTTTCTGGCAATCCATGCGCATTACGCTGATGTACACGCTAATGCTGGTGGTCGGCGTCATGTTCCTGTCGCTGGTTTTGTCCCTTTCTCTCAATTCCATGAAACATTTTCAGACTTTCACAAAGTCAGTCTTTTTTGTTCCGGCTATGATCGGCGGCGTCACCATAGCCCTGATTTTTGACCAGATCTATTATCGCGTAATTCCGGTTATCGGCCATGCTCTCGGCATCAGTGCTTTGTCCCAGAGTCCCCTTGCCACGACCAAAACGGCGCTGATTGCCATTGTGGCAGTGAATATTTGGCAGGCCACGGCGATGCCTACGCTGATCTTTATGGCCGGACTACAGTCTGTTCCGGGCGATCTTTACGAATCGGCCATGCTGGACGGCGCCAGTGCATGGCAGCGTTTCCGTTATATTACATTCCCTTATTTGATTCCCACCTTTACCATCAACATGGTGCTCACCGTTAAAGCTGGAATCGTCACGTTCGACTATATCTGGGCGCTGACGCAGGGCGGGCCGTCCCGTTCCACGAACGTGATCGGCATTATGATTTACAACGACGCTTTCAACAACATGAAATTCTCTCTGGCAAACGCGGAATCGATGGTTTTGTTCCTCATCATTGCCGTGCTCTCTGCCATTCAGATCAAGCTCAGCAGTAAAGGAGGTGTTGACGGATGAAAAAAGAAGCGCTTGGCTGGCGGATTGCTCGGAATATTCTAATTCTATTGGGCATTTTCATGATTCTTGCGCCCATGTATCTGGTTGTGGTCAATACCTTTAAATCTCTGGATGAAGCGGGCAAAAACTTTTTTAGTTTGCCACAGAGTTTGGATTTTTCCAATTATGTGGAGTTGTTTACAAAGAACAATTATTGGGTTTATGTCCGCAATTCAGCGATGATCTCCATCGTGGGCATTGTGCTGGTTGTCCTTGTCAATCCGGCAGTTGCCTATGCGATTTCCCGCAACTTCAAACGGACCTATTATAAGACCGTCTACTATCTGATTATCATTGGACTGTTTGTGCCCTTTCAGGTCATTATGCTGCCCTTGACGAAAATCATGACGGAGATGAACCTGCTGAGCCCTTTCGGCCTGATTATCCTTTACACGGCCCTGAGTCTTTCAAAAGGCGTCTTTATGTTCGTCAATTATATCCGCAGCCTGCCTTTAGAAATTGAAGAAGCAGCTCGGATTGATGGCTGCAATACTTTCCAGGTGTACAGTAGGATTGTGCTACCTTTGCTGGGGCCGATGCTGGCTACGCTGCTCGTCATGGACGCGCTGTGGTTCTGGAATGATTTCATGCTTCCACTGTTGCTTCTGAATAAAGCCCGAGAGTTTTGGACACTTCCGCTTTTCCAGTATAATTTCAAAACGGAGTATTCCTTTAATTACACAATGGCCTTTACCGCATATTTCATGTCCATGTTTCCAATCATTGCAGTATATTGTTTCGGGCAGAAATACATTATTTCTGGCTTGACAGCCGGTGCTGTAAAAAGCTAAAATGGAATCAAATAGCGGGAAAAGAGAGTGAGTGTTTTGAAGCTGCTGATCGTGGAGGACGAAATATACTCGCGCAAATCTCTGGTCAAACAGGTACAGGCTCTGGATGCGGCAAAGACCATGACCATACTGGAAGCCGCAGATGGTAAGGCGGCGCTGGAATTGGTGAAACGGGAGCGGCCGGAGCTGGTGCTTTCGGATATCCAGATGCCGTTCATGAACGGGCTGGAGCTACTGAAGGAGACGCGGCAGCTTTTACCGGACACTCGTGTTGTCATGATCAGCGGATATGCGGAATTTGAGTTTGCCCAGCAGGCGCTCAACCTAGGTGCTAACGGCTATCTGCTCAAGCCGGTCAGCGATGAGAGTCTGTGCGACTGCTTTTCGCGATTCCTGACGGAGAATTCCGGCCGTTCCGCGGCGGTGCAGGAAAAGCCCGGCGACCCGCTCGCCGTCTGCCTGATCAACGCTGTCAATGAGAACAAGCTAGATGATGCCTATGTGATGCAGCAGTCTTTTTCCCGCATCTTCGTGCCGTTCCGCGTGGTGACGATCACCTTTCTACAGGGAGACAGGCCGGAGCAGGAGAACTTTCTGCAGGGACTCAGCGAGGTGTTGAACAGCGCGCTGGATGTGGATTTCCGAATCCTGCCTCTGTCCTGTCTTCGGTACGAAATCGTTTTTAAGGAATCGTCCCGTATGACAGCGATGCTCAGATATCTGGCAGAATTTCTCCGGGGACAGGGGAAGAAGTATTGCTGCGGCATCAGCGCGCAGCAGCAGCATCTGTCCGATTTCCTGACGGCGCACACACAGGCATGTTATGCAGAGAAATATCGGCTGCTGGAGCATCAGGATATTTATTCCTTTGACGAGTTGCGCTGTAAACGGACGGTTCGCAGGGCTTCCTTTCAGGGAAAAGAGGAATTTGCATTTCAAATTCAGCAGGGCAAAGCGGAGGAAGCTTATCGCATTTCCTCTGAGAAGCTTCTGGAGATGCATGAGGACAGCACGCTACAGATTGAAGCCTATGAAATTTTTTTGCTTAGGATCCAGATGGCCATGGACGATCACGAGAAAAACACGCCCGATTCCCTGGAACAGCAGTGGTTTCCCGTGCAGGCTTATGCGACTTTTACCGATTTGCTGGAGGACTTAAAGGCACAGATATACAAAGTGTGCGACGAAATCAGCGCAAACCGCATGGGGATAGACGGCAATGTGTCGGATCAGGTGTTTGAGTATATCCAGCAGAATTACAGCAAGGATTTTTCCCTGAAGGATCTGGCTAATAAGGTGTTCTACATGAATCCCAGCTATTTAAGTTATCTGATCCGCAAGAAGACCGGAAAGACTTACAGCAGCTATCTGAAGGAGATTCGCATCTCTCATGCGAAGGAGCTGCTGCTGGACAGCCATCTTCCCATTACAGAGGTGGCTATGCTGTGCGGATACAATGATTCGTCGCAGTTTATCGCGATTTTCAAGAAAGAAACAGGCATGACGCCCAGGCGGTTCCGGGAACAGTCGGTCGGACCGGAAGCAGATGGCGGAAAACCGGAAGAGGAGTAAAGTCAAAAGGAAACGAATTGTATTTGAAAGGTTGAAAGCGTACTGCGCAAACCACAAAATCTTTGGGCTTGCGGGAAAGGAAAACAAATATAGAATGGAAAAAGAAGCGGTGCAGGCATATCTCAGCCTGCTGAAAAAGGAAATTTCGCCGGCAATGGGCTGCACAGAACCGGCGGCAGTAGCCTTGGCAGTAGCCTATGCTGCGGATGCACTGGGAATAATGCCCGATTCTATCCGGGTCAGCGTAAGTGCTTATATTTTTAAGAACGGAATGAACGTGGGAATTCCGGGTACCGGCATGGTTGGCCTGGAAATCTCGGCGGCTCTCGGTGCTATCAGCGCCGAGCCGCAAAAGCAGCTGCTTGTGCTCAACGATATATCGCAGGAACAGAAAGCCTTGGCAAAGCAGATGGTGGAGGAAAAGCGTGTTCGTATCGAGATTGCGGACACAGATGAAAAGCTGTATATTGAGGCGGTCTGTCAGGCTGGCGACCAGCAGGCCTCCGCGCTTTTGTTGCGCACACATAATGGCCTGGCCCGAATTACGAAAAATGGAGAGGTACTGGTGGACAACGTTGCTGCACCGGCGGATGACAGAGAACAGACAGAGCTTCCGCCGCAGGAGCCGGAGGACATGACCCTGGCGTCCATTGTGGATTTTGTCAGCAGTGTTTCCACAGAGGAAATTTATTTTCTGCGTGACGTTATCAGCATGAACTGTACTATCGCAGAGGAAGGCCTTACACATGATTATGGCTTGAAGGTTGGCAAAAGCATTCTGGAAAGCAGCAAAAGTGGCTTGGTATCCGATGATTTGGCGAATTTTGTGGTAGCCTGCACAGCTGCTGCTGCGGATGCGAGAATGTCTGGATGTGATAAGCCAGTGATGAGTACAGCGGGAAGCGGGAATCAGGGCTTGACCGCTTCTCTACCGGTCGCGGTGATCGGTCGGAAGCTGGATTTGCCGGAGGACAAGATCCTGCATGCGTTGGCCTTGAGTATTTTGGTGACGATCCACACCAAGCAGTATATCGGGCGGCTCTCCGTGCTCTGCGGATGTTCCATTGCAGCGGCGATCGGCTCATGCTGCGGAATTATTTTTTTGTTTGACGGCGGGCTCGAAAATATGGAGATCGGTATCAACAGCATGGTGGCGGATATATCCGGCGTGGTCTGTGACGGCGCCAAACCAGGCTGTGCCCTGAAAATTGCTACGGCCGTCAATTCCGCGATCCGTTCGGCCTCCATGGCTCTGAACGGCTTGGGTGCCAATGCCCACGACGGCATTGTGACAATGGATGTGGAGCAGACGCTTAAAAACCTTGGAATGCTGGGAAATGAAGGCATGCGTGCGGCAAACTCGGCTATTCTGGAAATGATGCTACACAAATAAGGGAGTATATCATGCTGGAGCAAAAGATTGACCAGTGGATTTCGGTACATTGTGAAGAGCTGCTGGAGGATATCGCGCAGCTCGTTCAAATTCCGAGTATTTCTGTCCCAAGTGAGGGCAGCCATGTTTACGGAGATGCCTGTGCACAGGCGTTAGACACCATGCTTGCCCTAGGCAGGAAATACGGCTTTGAAACGGAAAATGCCGGCTACCGCTGCGGCGCCATCCGGTTTGGTAGTCAAGAAAAGAGCATCGGCCTTTGGGGCCATCTGGATGTGGTTCCGGAAGGAAATGATTGGAAGTATCCTCCGTTCGCTTGTGTGCGGGAAGGGGATTTTCTGATTGGTCGCGGGGTACAGGACAATAAAGGCCCGTGTGTTGCCGCTCTTTATGCTATGCGGTGTATCAAGGATCTGGGCATTCCCCTGCACTGCCGCGTGGAACAGGTAGTGGGATGTGCAGAGGAAACCGGAATGGACGACGTGACTTACTATGTCCGGGAATATCCCGTGCCGGATTTCAATTTGATCACGGATTGCGGATTCCCCGTGTGCTATGGCGAAAAGGGAATTTTGAAGGCGGAGCTGCGAAGCCAGCCTCTCAGCGGTTCGGTGCTGTCCGTCGAAAGCGGAAGCGCGTCTAATATCGTGCCGGATCTTGCGGTCATGCGTCTGCGGGCATCTGCGGCGGTTCTGAAAAATCTACGGCAGCTTTCCGGTGAAATTGATACAGAAATATGCGGCGATGTGGTTATTCTAACAGCTCACGGGATTGCCGGTCATGCGGCTTTTCCGGATGGCTCGGTTAATGCGGCGGCAAAGCTCTGCCGTGCTGTGTTGGATGCCGTGCTGTTGGATCCAGATGATCGCGCTGTAATTGAAAAGCTGGAGATTTTGTGTGCTTCTACGGACGGCAGCGCCCTTTCCATTGCCTGTCGGGATGAGCTTTCTGGGGCGCTGACCTGTATTGCCGGGACTGTCCGGCAGCAGGAGCAGCGGCTGCGTGTGACGGTGAACATCCGATACCCGATTACGGCAGATTCGGCGGAGATCAGACGGTCGCTTGCCGCGCGCGCCGAGGCGGACGGCTGGGAAATTGCAGAATGCGCCGACAATCCTCCGAATTATTTTGACCCGGAATCCCCGTATATCCGGTTGCTGACGGATGTCTATAATCGTGTTATGCAAACGAATTCCAAGGCGTATGTGATGGGAGGCGGGACTTATGCCCGCAAAATTCCCAGAGCAGTGGCTTTTGGGCCGGGCCTTCCGACAGACAGCTCCGCTTTAAATCTGTCAGCGGGACATGGCGGTTGTCATGCGCCGGACGAACTTCAGTCGATCACCAACCTGCAGACGGCCATCAAAATCTATGTATTAGCGCTGCTTGAGCTGAGTGATGCGATGGAAGCCGAGCTGTCGGGAAAAGTCTGAGGCAACACCGCACCGAAAATAGTGCCAGATACCGCCAGGTGTAATATAATCAAGCCATGCCGGATATCTTGGCTCAGCTTAATCATCGGATATGTGTCTGTTGTTTGCAGCCTTCCACGATGGATTCCGTTTATACGGCTTTTTCATCTGGTTTTGGACATGATAGTTGATGATGATTATCTTAGGTAGAACCCATCGTCCAATGCTCTGCAGAAATTAAAATCTCCCTTTTAGCCCAACAATAAAGAAGTTTACATCAAATTATACACCAAACGGAACAACACATATGTGAACTTACAACAGGCTATGAAAAAGGCTTGTTTTTAGATGGTGGATATAATAAGATATAGCAAGTGGTGGGAACATATAAAACCGTAATCGAAATCATCCCCACTATAACAACAACATCTCCCCCAGGCCTCTATGCACAGCGTATGCACACTTGGGGGAGTTTTGTTTGTTAATATCAGAGAGGCTGTGAAGTGAGAATTTTACGGAATACGGAACGATTCCAGATACCGTTCAAAAATCTCACAGTTGACCAAGGTTACCTTGTCAATTTTGTAAACAGCCTTAGCTTCTTTAGCGAGCGCTGTGAATTTTGTCAAACCCATGCTGTACTTTTCAGCACCCTCTTGGTAGCGAACGAATTTCTTGGCGTTCTGCTTTGTTTTATCAACGTCTTTACGCGAATAAGCCATAATAAACCTCTTTCCATTTTAGTTTGCCTTTGTTTTCTGTTCCGGGATCGTAATCTTGAAGTTTTATCTCTTTTGTGCATCAGCCTCACAATCTTTATAATATGGACATGTCACGCAGCAACCTCTGCAACACTTATACGAATCATTCGATACCCAGAGCCGGAAGCGGGCAATAATCTCATATAAAACTATCATTCTCTGCATTGACCGCACATCTTTTCTTCCTCTGCAATCTTCACCTTGCAGACCACTGCATTGTCCAGCACATAGACGACCTTGGCCGTGGCGCTGTCTTCGATTTTGTCGTACAGTCTGCCGGCGCTGATGCAGTCGCCCAAAACCGTGTGCGGGCTGTTCGCTACATAACCCGCGCAGCCAAGCCCCGGCAGCTCTGCCTTGATTGCTTCGCTGTCATGCTCATTGTCAGGCTCTTTGACCAGCTTTACCTTTTGCCCGACCGCAAAAGGCTCGCTGCCAAAATGGAACTTCAATCCGGTGATCGTGATAAATGCTTTCATAGGGAACCTCCTGTCATTTGCATAAACTGTTGTGTTACCAATCCAACTCGTCCATAGCGTCATCTACGCCTGCTGCGTAGTCCGGGTCGCTGTCGTAGCGATCCTCATCGTAGTCGTCATCATCATAGACGGCATCGTAGCCATCGTCATAGGAATCATACGTCTTGTAGGATTTTTTACTGCTTGAGTAAGAGCTGCTGTACGAAGATTTGGAGCTGTAAGAAGTGCTGCTCTTGGTGGAAGATTTGGACGGGCGATGTACCCAGCAGTAGGCAGAGTCCTTATCCGCTTCTCGCGTGCAGCCGTCCTTGATGCAGGTGTATTTATGCTTTGTGCTGGAGCTGCTGCTGGACGGTCTGGAGCCGCTGCCAGAGACGCTGGAATTGCTCTTGTTATGTACCCAGCAATAGGCAGAGCCCTTAGCAGCCTCTCTGGTGCAGCCGCTTTTGATGCAGGTATACTTGGCAGCAAATGCGCCGGTACACAGGATGCAGGCGGTCAACGTAACGAACACTGCGCAAAGAATGTTTTTCCAAATAGTCTTTTTCATGGTAAAGTCCTTTCTGTCGTGTGTTGCATTTTATCTGTGGCACTTACTGTCAGAAGTCGTCACTGCCAAAATCATCCGAACCAAAGTCATCAGAATCAAGGTCGTCCGAATCGGAGTTGTCCTCATCGTTATCGAACTCATCCATCAGCGCTTTACGGCTTTCCTCTTCCTCTTGGATACGATCCATTGCCAGAGAATAGTGAATATATCCGTCAACGCCCTTACCATAGACCCCGAAATCCATATCCTTCAGCATAGTAGTTACCTCCGCTTTGTATTGAGGAAGGGAACCGCTCCCTTCGATACTTCTATTATAAATCATGGCTTGTCCCATAATTTGTACTTTGAACACATTGCACGAAATTATACAATTCTCTGCTTTGATACAAACAAGCGCTCTCTGCAAATTCACCTCATCTTGAGGATTTGCAGAGAGCGCTTGTTAAATCTACTGTTTCATCACCCGATAATTTTCCTCTTCGGGTCTTCAAGTATTATGAATAAGGGATACAAAGGCAAACTGGAAATTGTTACACTTAAAAAAGCGGAATTTCACCATCATAGTTTTCTGCTTTTTCCAATAGCGGTCCTTTAGCTCCCATCGTAAACGCGATGTCGCTACTGCGGATAGAGAGCAGCTCCATTCCGGGTCTCACCTTCAAAAAATCCATCATTTTCTTCGTAAGAAGAATTTGCCCATCCTGTGAAATCTCTACCCAGCAGTAGGAACGCCCCTTGTATTTGATAAATTCGCCAGAACCTGCTGAGTAGTCAAGCAACGGTGGAGTATCGTCCAAAATGTGACCAAGTTTTGACGGATGCAAAAGGCCTTTCCGGGTGACGCAGAAGCCACCGGTAATCTTACTTCCGGTAAAAAGATATACTTTTCCTTCATCTGCAATGTGATATTCTTCCATTGCCCGCGGTGGAATCCGCAATGTTCCATCCGTCCGAATGAGGGATTTCCCGAAAATAAATTTTCCTCCCTTATTCATTTGTGGCATAAAAACACCTCCTGAAATTCCGATTTGCAAAACCGGGAGCCATCTTAATCAAACAATGCTCTCAGCCACGCCCAAAGCCTCAAAATGATAACGCGGTTTGCCCACGCTTCTTTTGCCATACTCGATAGCTTCTTTCGGGCAATAGCAAATACAGGCCATGCAATGCGTACAATTTGACCCCCAGACAGGTTTATCCTTATCCAGACGGATGTTATTCAATGGGCACAGCTGCACACATTTTCCGCAGCTGATACAGGCATCACTTACCGTAAAAGCATCTGCCTTGACGATTTTCTTGTAGAAAATGGGGTTTACCGCACCACTCATAAAGCGGTCATACAAATTATTTCGCGGTGCGGGAAATTCCATCCCATTGCGGATACAGTCAATGATGCTTCGGATAGCGGGCTTTGCGTTCTCGACAATCGCTTTTGCTTCCTGCTTGTCCGGTGCCGGGAACAAAGCAATATAATTCTCCGGCATAACGATTTGGGCCGTGCCCATGTAGGTAAGGGCTTTCTGTGCGGCAAGCTCCCGGTTGTACTTTGCTGCATTGCCGATCTCGCTGCCGCAATCCATCACGAACCAGATGCGCTTTGCGCCAACCAATTCCGCTTTTCCAAGCCAGCCGGAAACAATATGCGGAATACGCCAAGCATAGGTGGGTGTGACTAATATTACATTTTCCTCTGTCTGAACAGACGAGGTGTCTCCAGTTTTGATGCGCTCATTAAGATTGAGGCAATCTGTTTCGAGCGCAGATGCGATACATTTTGCAATATATTTGCTGTTGCCCGTGCCGGAATAGTACAGAACCATCTTCAATCTGCCTCCATATCTCCGCACAAACGGTCTGTCACAAGCGCCTTGCAGCGTTCCCGGTGGGCAATATGCAGCGGATGATTTTGAAATGCTTGTAAAGCATCTGCATCCCGCAGTTCGGAATAGAACACGAGATCGTACTCTCCACCGGCAGTGTTTGTATTGATTTCTGCGCAGCGGAGGCCATCAATATGACCGACCATTGTCGCAACGGATTTTTGCAGGAACGCCAGTGCTTCCGCTTCTTTGTGTTCCGCTTTAACAGTGTCAGTGTATTTCCAGAATAAAATGTGACGGATCATAGCAATTTCACTCCACAAATTTCGGGCTGCCAAACTGGAAATGGTGCAACAACCTGTTGCACCATTTTTCGATTTGGATAAGTATCAGCAATTTTAGATTTCGAACAAACTGTTCCTTGTTCTTTGGAAAATAATCACGAATATCCGTGGTTGGGCTGTCTGCAAACTTGTCTCCTCTACCAGCACTTTTCTAAATCTGACGCAATGTAGGAGTCCACATACGCACCATCTTTCAAAGAAACCATATACAAATTCCCATGGATTCCAATGATCGTTCCCTCTTGACCACGATACCGACCCCGGACATGATCGCCGACGCTAAATTGCAAGCCCGACATTTTACCAGAATCTTTATCCGTAAGCGCACCGAAGAATAACGCACTTAAAAGACCGGGGCGCCTATGTTTGCGTTGTGGTGTAATTTCCTCTGATTCTTCATCATCACACACGCTCTGCAAACGAATCCCCTGATTTCGAGCAATTTCAAGTACCTTTCGGCGAACATTGTCATTACCGGTTTCAAAGTAAAGATCATCCAGCTGCGTTTGCGAAAAAGTACCCGAAGAAGTTTCCAGAATCATATACAGCCCTTCATCGGCTTCACATTGGGAAAGTTCCAGAATTTGCTCAGCAGTGAATTGGATACCGGCATTGGCAGCTCGTTTCATTAAGCGCCCGGCTGCTTTTTCATCCAGAATATCCCGCGCAACATCTACAATTTCTGCCGGGTTCACATCCGCATTCAGCATTGCATAGGGCAGCCTTTTGATTTGGGTAGAAGTAGCCCAGCCGTAAAATTTACTGTAATATTCTTCCCATGTCATAATCTGCCCGCTTTCTGCGCTTATTCAACCCCCAGCGCCTTAAACACTGCGTCCTCCGCATTCTGGTATGGAATCAGCTGGAAGGCCGTCATCAGGTCTGCCGGCACCGTGGCGAAGTCCACCATAGACACAGCCGGCAACAGCACTTTCTTCGCACCGCAGTCTGCACAGGCCTGCAAGGTGTTTGCCAGTTCATCTACTTTAATCAGCGTGCCTCCGATGGAAATATCGCCCAGCACAGCAAGACTGCTCAGCGTCGGGCGTCCGATGGCAATGGAGCACAGTGCAATCACCGTGGGCAATGCCAACTTTTCCGTCATGCCGATACCCTGCAGATCCTGATAGTTGACGATGTAATCCTTTGCCGTGGTGCTGATGTTGCCGCTGATATGCCGTGCATTGGCTTTCAGGAAGTTGAAGGCAGTGTTGGCGGCTTCCTTCGCCTTGCCATCACTGCCAAGGCCGGTCTTATCAAACTTGCCGCTGCCGGGCAGCATCTGACTTTCCAGACGGAACGCGCCGATCATGCCGGACTTGCCGCGAGAAATCGTGTACACCTGACCCGGCGCACCCATGCCTTCAGGAATCAGCGTATCGCCGCCCTGCTCCGGCACAGAAACATACTTTTCCTCAAAGGTTTCGTTGTCAATGTAGGAGAAGTTCACATCATAGAACTCCATGCCGCCCAGCTTCTTCAACTGCTCCTTGACACGACGGCGCATCTCCAGCGAGAGACGCAGCACTTCTTCCAACTCGTCTTTGCTGAACTCGCCGTTGGGGTACATCAGCTTTAAGTAGCCATCCACCATGCGGCGCACGGCAATCGTATCACGCTGGTTCAGGTTCTTGCCCAGCTTGAAATACTTATCCAGCGCATCGCCATATTGCACCTTGCGCAGCTCACGGATGAACTCCGCCATGTAGTCGCTGATAAAGCCATAGCTGTTGGTGAAATGCTCCGGGCGGAATTTCGGGATTTCCCAACCGGGCAGATAACAGTGGATACGGTCAAGGAACGCCGTGTCAGTGCCCATCTCCGGCGGGAACGGCTCAAACAGCGTGGATGTTTTCAACACAACGTCCACGCTCTGATTGATATTGCCCACAAATACCATGGAGGCTGAGGCAGCCTTTTCCTCTTTGCCGCGCGCAAAGGAGCCGGACGCCATGTAGTCCTTCATGATCTGCACGCCGTCTTTGTCCTTGAACTTAATGCCGGCAACCTCGTCAAAGGCAACACAGTCCCACAAACCGACCAAGCCCACGGTCTTGCGCCCCATGTTATAGAACAGGTTGGCCACGGTGGTCTGACCGCCGGAAACCAAGATACTGTTGGGCGAAATTTCCTTATAGATATGGGATTTACCGGTGCTGCGAGGGCCAAGCTCACACAGGTTGAAGTTATTTTCTACCAACGGAATCATACGGGTCAGCAGCAGCCACTGTTCACGATAGGTAAGCGATTCAGGCTCATAACCGGCAGAACGCAGCATCAGGCCCAGCCATTCTTCCTTGCTGAATGCCTTGCGTCCTTGCCTGATCTCATCCAGATCGACATGGGGCATCTGGATAGGTGTCACGCGGTTGATGCGGATCGGCGCAGACTTTTTATCTTCCTCAATAAATTCATAGCTCAGCTGCACAATGCACCAGATGCCGCCGCAGAGCAGGCGGTCATACTTCTGCGGGTATTCGTCCTCGATAGGAATATCCTTCACGCCCAAGTTCGAGAACTCGGCCAGATACACATCCTTGCGCATATCCAGATGCACCGTAACCATATCAATAATGGTATGGCTGCCGTTCATCTTCAGCAAGGAAAGAATCTTCTGTGCTTCATCCGGGCGTACAAAGTTGTCGGAAAGAATCTTCTTTACCGTTTCAACGCCGGTTTCAATAATAGCCGGGTCATCACTGCTACAATACTGCCCCAGCAGGAATTCCAGCACATAGACGGGCACATTCGCGCCCTCTTTGATTTTCTTTGTTAAATCCTTGCGGACGATGCGGCCTTGGAACACCGATTTCAGCCGTTGCTCATAACTCAACCCCGCCATGCTGTCGCCGCCTAGATCATACATCGCACGCTGCACTTCATCGAACAGGATTTCATAAGCGTGCTGAATTTTCTTGAACTTTTCGTCTGCATCTACATCACCACTCACATCCGGGTGGTACTCCTTGGCCAAGCGGCGGTAAGCGGACTTGATCTCATCCGATGAGGCCGTTTTGCTGACGCACAGCACCGCATACAGATCAGCGTTGTCGCTGAAATCCGGCTGCGGTTCCTTGGCTGCATCGGCAGCGTTATCCTGTATGGGTTCGTCGTTGCCGATCTCGCGGCTGAATTCACTGTATTTATCATCCAAATCAGGCATTGTACTATCCTCCGTCAATTTTTCGGTGCTTCAGCAGGCATCAGGGTCTTTAAGTAGGGCAGCAGCTTTTCGCGGTCATAGCCGCCGTTCGGATATTTTTTCATGATCTCCGAAACAAAACAATACGCAAAACTCATAAACTCCTGAATCAAATTATCAAACTCGTCTTTGCAGTTGCCCTTGATGGACATGATCTGCGCAATCTGCCAGAACATTGGCGGCTGACCGTCGTGGGGCATCATCATCTTATTGATTAGCTTCCAATTCTCGCCGTGGTTTGCCATATCCAGCACAAATTCTTTCGCCGTCGTGCCCAGCTCCAGCCGGTTCTCCGCAAAGACCATCTCGACTTCCAGCAGCTTATCCTTGGCCGGGATGCTGCCATACATGATGATGTCCGTGATCGTCTTGCCAACCAGCATCGAAAGCAGCAGCTGCGGGTCGGCAATTTCCCGTCCGCCATCGCTGCTGTTCAGCAGGTGCTCCCAGATGATTTTCATCCGCTGGATGTGCTCCGCCGACGTTCCGTCTGCCCAGACATCCACTCCCGATCCTGTCGGCTTGGTTTGCTGCGTCTGCGCGGCTTCCATGCCACGGTTCACACCGTCCGTTGCACGGTTCAAGAACCGTGTGCCAATGCTTTCCACATTGGATTGCAGCGGCCCGCAGAAGGCAAATCCGGCCATGAAATCCTGCAAGGGGCTCATCAGGTCGGTAAACTTGCTGTGCGGGGTTTTGTGCTTTTTAAGGCAGCGGCCAAGGCAGGTCCAGAAATCGCCGCACGCGCTGTAATCCACCCATGCCAGCGGGATTTTTTCGCGTATATTGCCGTTGCGCTCACTGGCAGCGGCGAAATCTGCAAAGGTCACACCGCCGGTTCCGCTGTTGATGATGTAATCGATCAGGATTTCCCGGTGGTCGTTCCAGTTCTGGTCGCTCTGGCGTATCTCTGCCGCAATTGCCAGCAATGCCTGCGTAGCGCCGTAGTGCAGCTCTTTTGAATAATGCACACCGTAGGAGGTTTCCGCGAACTTGCGCACATTCTTGATCCACTTTTCGGCGGCGCGGGAGGCCGTTTTATAGTTCTTTTCCTCAAACTTCGCAACGGCCTTTTTCTGCTGGTCCTTTGCCTTGAAGTAGTCACGAACCATATGGTAAGTCATGTAATTGAAAAAGTTAAACCCGCGGCTCATACCAGCACCTTCCTTGCATCAGAAGCCAAATCCGAAGTCATCCGCCATCGCAATGTCCATAACGACTTGACGGCGCAGCACCTCAACCGAATTTTTATCATCGTAGGCTACCAGATAATACGGCTTTTTGTTGTCGTATTTCTGGTTCTTGAAGCTGAACCGCAGGCGGAACATCCGCTCCGCCGCCGTCTCGCCGCGCTTGTCAGCTACCACGATATTCTCATTGGAGATGCGCTCGTTATCTTCTCCTACAAAGTACACGCGGAAGGTCGTCTCGCGCACGGTGTCGCTGATCGGCTCGTTCTGCATAAAGTCCAGCGCAGTAATCAGGTTCGTGACTTTCTTCAGAATGCTCACCAGCGTCAGCTGCACGGTAGTGGTCTCCATGCGGCCTTTCTCCATCCGCACGTCCAGCACAGGCACGATCATCTCCTGCGGGCTGGAGCCGCCGTGGACGTAGTTCTCGCCGCCGCCCGCCACCTTGAACACATTGGCCGCCGTAGGGTAGGACACCGTCAGCGTGTTCGTCTGGGTGTTCAGCACCGTGGCCATCGGCAGGCTGGCGACACCGGGCTGCGCGATGGGATCAGCGTCCACGATAAAGCGGCGGTTCACAAATGCCGTTTTGGGGGCAGTGTTTGGAATCTTATCGCTCTCCGCCAGCGCGTGGCGCTTGTACAGGAAGCCGTGATCCGCCGTGATGATAAAGTGCAGCGTGTTCGCACTGCCCGCAATGCGGCGGATCATGGCGGCAATCTCCTCCACAGCCTCACGGCAGGCGGCAAAGACTTCGTCCTCGGTGTTGGGCTTGTCGCCGCGCGCGTCAATTTGGTTATGGTAGATGTACACGACTTGCTTCCCGGTGAAAACAGCCCGCAGGTCGTCTTTTTTCATGGCTTTCAGGTCGTCAAACTGGATGCACCCGCTCTGCGGCACGCGCTTTTGCAGCACGGCCTGCCGCTGCGTCAGGTTCTCGCAGGGCATATCGTCAATCAACACCTGATACTCCGGTGTCATCTCCATCCGCGTATGGGGCAGCAGCGCCGCCATACCCAGCCGCGTGTAGGACGGCAGCACGCCCAGCCGGGGTGTCAGCTGCACAGTAGACTTCGGGTCCTCGGCCAGTAGGGCGGCAAGCTCCGCGCCCACTTCATAGCGCATGGCGTCGGAAATAATCACCACGGTGCGCTCCTTGTTGCCGGCCACACACTCCGAGAAGAAGTTCCGCTGCAGCGCCATTCTGCCCATGCCGGGTTCCTGCGGAAAATCCGTATTCCACGCAGGGATGATTTTTGCCAGATACTCCGTGTTGTAGATATTTTCTACCAGCCCCTGCAATTTGTCGTAGGCAGCAGGCTCGTCCAGCTTGTCATAGGCCGTGTAAAAGGCACGGTACTGCGCGTCAATTTTGTAATCCTCGCGGTAATACTGCGCCCAGACGTGCTCATAATCTGCCGGGGCACGGTAGTGGGCGGCGCTGACGATATGCCATGCGCTTTCCAGCATGGCATACTGCACCGCCAGTTTGCGGCCAAAGTGGGTCTTGGCGCGGCGCTGGCACAGCTCCGGGATGTTCTCGCCGTTCAGTGCGGCGGTCACGTCCTCGGCTTGCAGGCGCTCGGTCATCCACCCGGTCAGCAGGTCATCCACGCAGGGCAGGCACTCGCAGTCGGTCAGCAGGTCGCGAGGCAGCTTGGCCAGCGCAGCCTTGGCGTGCAGCGTCTCCTGCACGGCAGCAGCCATTGCGTCAAAGGAATCGCCGTAGTTTACGTTGTTCATCATGCCGTCCATAAAGGCCAGCACGCTACCGGGCTTGGCGGCGGCAAACGGCTGCCATGCATCCGGGATGACCTTTACGTTGTGGGCAAGGCTTGTCACAAACAGGCTGATTTTCAGCTTGTCCACATTCGGCGTGGGCACGGCAAAGCCAAGCTCTGTCTCGCAGTGCTTCCAGAACACTTCGTCCAGCTTGTACTTTGCCAACTCGTCCAGCTTGGGGTTGGCGTCCGGCGTGTCAGCCAGCAAAATCTCCCGCAGCGCGTCCTCAAACTGCGCGGTGCGGCACTTGCAAACGGTGCAGAGCAGCGCTGTCTCCACGGCATCCGCCGTGTACGCCGCCAGCTTGTAATCACAGAACCGCTGCTTGCGGGTCTGCTCGCCGACGACCTTGGCGTATTTCTGCAAGACAGCCTTGCCCTCGGCCCCGATGCCCAGATCGGAGCACAGCAGCGAGATCGGGTCGGCGTGGAACTGCTTGGAGTACAAAATCGTATCTTCCAAGTGGTTCTGCTCCACCGGGGGCTTGGGGAACGGCGCGTAGATCAGGTAGTTGCTCTGCGGATCCTCGCGTTCCAGCAAAATCTTGGTTCTGAACTGGTTGGTAGGCGTCAGATGCCAGATTTTTGCATTTTGCAGCGGCATAGCATCCACATCCTCGGCAAAATAGCCGTTGTCATCGTACCAGAACACCAGTCTGCGCCCCTCGGACGCAAACTCGGTGTTCAGCTTATCCACGATTTGATTGTATTTCAGTTCAGACATAGATTTACCTCTGGTTAAAAAAGATTTTGCCTTATTCCGGAAAGCCCTTCATAATTGCAGCCTTTTCGTGATCTTGTAAGTAGACGGGATTCAGTTCCCGCTTGCCATAATGCAAATAGGTATCCTTGGTTTTATCCGTCAGATATTTTGTAAAGAATCGCTCCCAACTGAAAAACGCACTGCTTTCGATTGCGTTTTCCGGGTTTTGGAGCATCTCCTTCGTCTGCGTATCAGAAAACAATTCTGACGACAGAATCAACCACTCAAACGATTCCGGCAGAAACAGAATAATATTGCGCTTGCGCCGCTGTGCAAGCGTTTTTTCTATTTCCGGACCAAACGCAGCGCCGTCTGCAATAATCAGAACTGTCGTGCCAATCGGCGTCTTTTCGATCTCGGCGAAAATGTTTGACTTTCCATTTGCAGAAATGCAGGGAATTTTCCACTCGTCAAATACCTGCCGGAAGAACTGAAACCCGGAGTTTGAATCCTCGACAATCACCAAATCAGGCTTTTGGTTGGGTTTGTTCAGTGCTTCTTTTTCGTAAATGCGCCGGAAAGATGTATACAGCCGCTTGATTTGTCCATAGCCCTTTGTTTTGTTTTTCAGCGTATAAATTTCATCTACGCTGTAGGGCAACGTGGGCAAACTTTCGCGCATGACAATTACATAATAGTTGTCACTGTTTTTAGCATTTTCCGCAAATTCTTTTGTGGAGGCAAATGAATTATCCTCGTCAATAAACACAATGCTGTCTTTAATGGTAGAAAGCCGCAGTTGCCACAAATCAGATGTCAATACTACGCAGGTTTTATCGCACCGCAGTGAAACACCGCTATTTTCCCCGTCACGACCATATTGTGCAATCAAATCAATCAAGGTGGATTTTCCGGTAGCACTGTCGCCACGCAGAATCGTCAGATTGCGGCGGATGGCAAATTTGTACTGAACGCGGTTATTCTGAACCACCACTTCGTGTTTTCCAATCATAGCGGCACCGCCTTACACATATCTTGCAGCAATTTCGGCCAGATCGCCCATATTGCTGACAATTTGCCCATTGTTCAGGACCTTTACAGTAAACTTACGGTCACCGAAATCCATGATATGCCGCAAATTGATTGTAACATCCTGCATTTTGGCAATTTTCAGAATCCAGCGTGCGCAGTTATCACCGCAGTTGGAAGCATTGAAAACCTTATTCGGCTGATTGTGAATCAGCATAAGCGTTTTAACGCCGCCGGACAGTTTTGTCGGCGGGATCATCCCAAGCGCTTTGGTGTTCACTGCGTTGGGGCCGCAGACTTCGCCTTTGTCCACAGAGCGTATCATTTTCTGATCCAGCGGATCTTCCAGCCACGCATCCAGATAGACATTGTTGAAGTATGTGGGCGTATTATAAATTGCCTGTGGCATATCACCGAAATAAATTGATAGCATAGTGTACCTCAAATTTTCGCCAGAATTGCCTGTTTTTTGCCGTCGGCGCCGGTTTGGACTTTTTCGTAGTTGAGCTTTACGCCGTCGTCGAGGTCGATGGCAATCTGCGCAAGGGCGATGTGGCCGAGGCGGTCATCGTAGTCCTTGCACTCTTTCAGCTGCTTGACGAGCTTTTCTTTGCGCTTGGTAGCTTGGGCGACCTCGCGGCTGGCGCCGTGGGCGATGGCATCGTCCATGCGGGCAATCTCGCTCTCGTAGACCTGCTCCATCTTGTACAGGTAGTCGGCGCGGACAAGACCGGAGGTGTCGGCGTTGTAGCGGTGCATATAGATCAGCGCCTTGAAGCCGTTCTGCTTGCCGCTGTCGTACAGCCAGTAGATGGGGCGTTTCTGATAGATTTTGACATGGTCGGCGTAGAAGCCGTTTAAGAAATAATTGCGGATGACGGCGCGGGGGCTGGTGCCCTTAGTGCCCAGCGCCTTGGCGATGAAGGCAAGGTTGTCTTCAAGGCTATCTGCGCCAAAGACCTTTTTGACCCACGCCACGAAAAGGCCGGTGAGGTCATCGGGGAAATATTCTTCATCGGTGATGGGGATGACGTTGTCGGCATCAGGACTGAATGTGCACGGTTTGATTCCATCCGCTGTTTTGTAATAGAACTTTCCCGTATTGTGATACGGTCCCGGTGCACCGGCACGTCCGGTGCCGGACCGGGGGGCAGATGCCGCAAAAAAATGACTTTCAAAGGATTGTCCTGCCAGCACCAGCCCCGGCTCATCAAGCGAATAACGTCCAAAGATGCAGCCCACGGCGTAGGAGATCAGGCTGCGGATGTCGCGGCCAAGGTCAGCGCGGCGGACAGTGACGTCCTTATCCTCGACTTCGGGGGTCAGTTCGTCCTGCAAGCCGTAGATTTCGATGAAGATGCGGTTGAGTTCTTCCTCGTTGGCTTTGAGTTTTTGGAAGCGACCCTCGCAAAGAGTTTCCCATGCCTTGTACGCAGATTCAATGCGCATAGTCGGTGGGTTGTCACCCCACACATAAGCACCGGACAGTCTAAGTTCTACAAGCGGATGAGTCTTGAAGTCCCACGAGGTCTCGAAGGAATCCCAGTCGGATTTGGAAAAAGAAATATTATTTGACACAAGTTCTGTAATAATTTCTTTTTTTGCTTCGGCATCCACCACAGGAATACGTGCCATATCACCAACTTGCGTTGTAACCGTTGGATTTAATATTTTAATGCACATTTGTGAAACGGATGAGTTCAAAAAACCTAACACATAGGGCAAATCTTTCCGTGGTGGAAAACCGCTTGACCCTTTAATATCAAACATAAAACCTTGTTCGGAGTAACGTCCAGAAAAGCTCGCGCTTGTTATGTCTGACCATGTAATCGCGGGCTTAAAATAAAACTGTAAATTCTGAGGTCGAGACCGGACTTTTCCACCTTTATCTCTAAAGTTTTTGATCTCCAGTCCATCATTTTCCCAGTTTACTATATAGTCTCTGTTACCATACCAACGACGAAATGCCCCTCCTTTATTATACGGAAACCATTTATTATTACTATTTTTGGCATCTTCACAGCTTGCGTATCCAAACCCAATTTTTGAAAATACGACTTCATACCAATAGCGCAAGAATCGGTCATTATCCGCAGTTGCAAGTCCCTGCTTAGGGGGTGCGATTTTAGACAAATTAGGATATGTAGCAAAAATTTTTCTAAGAGGTTCTTTCACCCAATACGCCACCGGGCTGCCCGGAATTTTGGAGAAGTTGTCCGTGCTCACCTGCGCAAAGCGATTGCCCTGTATTGGAAACTGTTTCGGCACATCATTTTCAATATCTTGTAATTTAATCTGATTATAAGTTCCCTTATATCCATGCACCGCCGCATTCTGGAACACAGTTACAGCAGTGCCAAACGCAATGCCCATAACCATATTTTCCATGTGCATCAGATTGGTAATCGTTTTGGTCTGCAAAGCATTGACACGCATCTTTTCAAAGCTGGAAAGGAACATCCAGCTTTGCATTGTAACCATGCAGTTGAAGCCCGCGCGCTTTACCATTTCGTTGCCATGCTCGATAAACATCGCGAACAAATCGCTCTTACTGTCGGGGTAGAACTTCTTTACATAATCAGACAAACGCGCGTTCATGCCGCTGCCGCCCATATACGGCGGGTTCGTCACGACCACATCGTACTTTTGCACCAGCATCCGGGCCTGTTCCACCAGCGGGCACAGCACACGCAGCAACTGCCCTGCTACAAACTGGTCGGTAAAGCTGCCCATGTCGGACGCACCGTCCACTTCCCGCAGCTGCTCCTGCAAGGCGTCCAGCTCTGCCAGCGTAACTTTCGGCTGCAAAATGCTGCCGTACTCTTTCGCGTTCTTAAACCCATCCAGCAGGGCGCGGACGGCGGATTCCTGCTTGCCAAGGCGACCCAGTGCGTCAGCGGTCAGTTCTTCGCTCTCCTGTATCGCATAGACGTGCGGGTTCAAGTGCCGCCGCAGGAAGCGGCTGTCGTAGTGGCAGCCTTTCATCATCACGACAAAATAGGCCATCTGCGCGGCGCGGTCGTCAATCTCCAGACCGTAGAGGTTATGCTCCACAATGCTGGCGGCGGCGTCACGGTCGCCATAGCCCGCGCTGCGGTAAATCTGCATCAGCACATCAAACAGGTACGCCAGAATATGCCCGCTGCCCATGCAGGGGTCGATGCACTTTATATCCTCCGGCGTCAGGGCGGCGTACCCCTTGCGCAGGTCTGCCAACTGCTGCGCTACCTGCGGCTCCTGCGGGGCTTCGTCCAGATAATACTTCCACTCGGATTTGTCAAAATTCGGGTGACCCTCGCTCCACAAACGGCCAAGGCTGTTTTCCACCATGTACCGCACGATCCAGTCCGGCGTAAACAGCTGAGTGGCAGCGGGGATGTTCTCTTTGCTGATTTTGATGTTCTTTTTCAGGTTGGCGAACACCTGCTCTTTCGGCTCGGTGTTGTAATACTGGTACAGCCAGCCCACGATCTGCACAGCGTCCTGCCAGTCGGATTCCGGGATGTCGTTGACCAGATGGCAGACTACGCCGTCCTTATCCGTGAAGGAGAGCGCCAGCAGCAGCGGCATATAGTCATCCACCTGCTCAAACAGGCGGGGCAGGCAGTCGCCCAGCGCGGCGCACTGCTTTAAGAACAGCAGCCGGAACGCCTCGTCCAGCTTGTTGTCGTTTTTGAGTGCAACAATTTGCTGCTGCTCGGCAGGGGAGTAGTCCAGCACCGCGTCAAACGGGCTGGTGACGATCTGCGGCTCGGCACGTCCGTCCGCGCTGGACAAAACCCGCGTGCGGCTGGGCAGCAGGTCGTTGACCTCCATATACCGCACCGCAATCAGCCGGTTGAACCATGTGTAGGCAACCTTATCCACCACAGTCTGGTACGCCGCCGTGTAGCTGCCCTGTTTGGCGGTCTCCTTATTCAGCTCCGCCACAAAGCGCTGCCGCTGGGTGACGGCCTCGCCCTCGATGCGGTAGGGCTGCGGCAGACCAACGTCAAAGAATTGCACGGTCTCATTGGACTGGGGCAGCGGCTCGGCAACAGCGGTTTCTGTCACGCCAACCAGCCCGGCGCGGTATTTGGTATCGGCAATCAGCTTATTGCGCGCCCAGATAGCAAATTTTTTAATCGCGGGTTTGTCCATGGTTATACATCTCCTATTTCGGTAGGATTTACATTAAATCTCGTCAGCCTTTAAGTAGTGCCCACGGTCGCAGCGGATGTAAATCCCATACGGCCCCACTTTGGCCATCAGGTCGCAGCCGTGGATCGGGCAGCGAACGTGTTCGGTGTTTATGTACCAATTTGTAAGCTCCGGCGTCAGGTATGCCATTTCATCACAGGAGGGGCATTTCAGGTATACTTTTCCGCTGCGGCTCTTTTTAAGCTCCATCGGCTCGCCGCACTTGGTACATTTGCTGTTTTCTTTTACAAAAGCGGCAAGGCCATCTGCCTGCCGGCCATCGTCCGGCTTGTCTGTGGCCGACTGCTGCGGCAGATAGCGTTCGCCGGCAGTCTTTTCGGTCAAGGCACTGACATTTTTATCAATCGTGCGGTTTTCCAATCCGATCAGCGACTTGATCATCTCAATCGTGTGTTCGCCGGTAATGCGGTAAACCATCGGCAGCCCAGTGCCATACGCATCGTTTCCATCGTGGAAAACTCCTGCTGCATCGGGCAGTCCATACCAAATCACACGGTCATCAATCATAATCAGCGGGAATATCGCATCCTCCGAACCCCAGCAGTAGGCTTGCCACTCCTTGGGCAGTCCTGTGTAATCATTGGATTTCACATAAAGATGAATGCCGTCTTTTTTTGCTTTCGCCAAAAGCTCCAAAACATCCTTTGCGCCCTCTTTAAGATGTCCGTCCGGAATCGACACCACAATTTTCTCATGGGCGTTTTCAACATCTTTCTTAAAGTCCGCATAATACGTATCGTACCCCATTGGGTAATACCGAATGTTTTTACCAGTATACAACGATTTCGTATATTTTTCGAGCTTTTTATCTTTCAAATTTACAACCGTTGACTTTGCCTTTAAGTGGCGGAGCAGCTGGTAGAATGTATGATTGCTTCCGGCAAAGCGTTTTTCCCAGAATTGACTGTTTGCCACGGTAATCAGCTTGCCGCGGGCGCGGGTGATGGCTACGTTGATCAGGCGGGTGACGTGACCGTTTTCATCACGGGACATCAGCCAACCGACTTTCTGTGCGGGGTAACTTTCTACTGCATCAAAAACAATCACATCTCGCTCGGAGCCTTGGAACTGGTGTACTGTTGAGCAGGCAACTTCTGTTTTGTTTTTGCCGCTGTTGTAATCCTTCAGCATGGCACGAATCAAGCGGGTTTGCGCTGCGTAGGGCGTAATGATGCCCACGCTGTCGCTACCGTTCTTTTCGGCAGTCAATGCGGTGGAGAACGACAGAATCGCACTTAGGATGTTCAGCCGGGAGTTGTCGCTGTTCTTGGCAGAGGCGCAATAGGTGCCGCTAAGGTCAATCAGCCCCATGGCTTGTCCGGCAAGCGGTGCACGCTGTGCAATGGCGCAGCGCGCCTGCACGACACTGGGGTGATCCTTCAGCAAGGCGTTATACACATTCTTGCTGGCAAATTCCGAAATCGCCGGGTGCATACGGCGCTGTTCATCCAGCATAACTAGCCACGGATGATAGAATATCTCGCGCCCACCGGTAGAAATTTGCAGATAGGAGAAGATGTCTCTCTCCAAAATGCGCCGGGCATCGGACTGCGCGATGGGTGCCAGCTGGCGGAAGTCACCGACTGCGATGAAGTGCTCCTTAGCATAGGTGGCAGCGCACAGCAGCTGCGACACATAGGCCATACTGACCTCATCGAACATCACAACATCATATTTGCGGTATTCAAACAATGTGTCAATCGTGACTTTCGAGATTGTTGTTGCCACAAATTGCGCGTTGCCCACATACTGACTTTCCAGCGAGCGAACCTCGGCGCGGATGTCCTTTAGCCGCTTTTCAATCACCAGCTGGCGCTCATTGTCCGGCTTTGCGGCAGCGCGCAGATTGTCTTTTTCGTGCAGCAAATCCTCGCGCTCTTTTTTCAGGCGCGGGTTGCGGTCAAGGGCATAGTTGAAGGCAACCGCGCTGCGGTCTTCTTGCAATTCCGGGTCACGCACATAGCCATAACGCAGGATTTTACCGTCTTTCAGGTATTGCTCCATACCGGCTTTGCGCATCAGCTCGGCGAGCTTTTTCACGATACCGTCCACCGAAACATTGCTGTGCGATACCGCTAATACCTTTTTGCCCTGCTTGAGAAAAGTAATCGTGATTTCCGCCATCGTGTGCGTCTTGCCGGTACCGGGCGGGCCCCAGATGACGGTAATATCCTCACTGGCGGCCTTTTCCTTGGCGGCAGTCTGCCCCTGCGGGATTTTTAGATAAGATGCTTTTGTTGCCGGCTTAGGGCCGTCTCGCAGCAATTTAATGGCAAGGCGGTCGTTTTGCGTCATGGCAGCCAGCTTGTTGACCTGCGCTTCCAGCAGCTTCCACGGCTCCACGCTCAGGTACGCCAACGAAACTTTTGGCCCCAGATCTTTTTCAATCGTGACAACCAGTTCAAAGCCATCGCAGACAAGCACATTGCCGCTGGCCGAAATCGCACCAATCGTCAGTGTAATAGGCGAATCGTCCGCGAGATTCAGTTCGGCTTCCAGCTCAAAGCGATAGGGATAGCCGTTTTTGTTGTCGTTGATCCGCACACCATTGGTTACTTTGTATTTGCGACCACCATTGTTCTTGAGATAATACATCTCCTGCAACAGTGCGTTTTTCAGTTGCTCCAGTGTGGGTGTGCTGAACGAAGGTGCATATTCCGGCTGGTGCGTCTCGATGCTGCTGGCTGGTGCGCCGGGAAAAGCGCTGACCACGGTAGTCTTTTGGGCTGCATTGGCAATGATTTGCTTGTTGCGTATTTCGTCAGCCTCGGTCATCTCATGGAGCTGCACATCCTCCAAACGGATATTGCGGTTGATGTCACATTTATAACGGATGTCATATTTTGTGCCGCTGCCGGAAAGCAGCTGCAATGTAATGCGGGCGTTTGTCCAAATTGGTTTTTTATCGGGGGTAGCAATTTCAAATGTAATGGGATGCCCACCTTTTAGCGGGATATAGGCATTATCCGGGTTTGCTTGAAACACATTTCGCAGCGAATCTGTGATTTTGCCGCAATCCAAAGCAAGCCCTGCATTGGCGTTTGATTTGAAATTGACAGAGAACCGAACCAGTATGGCTTTAGCCGTAATCGTAGTTGTCGGGAGCATAATGGAAAACGGGCAAAGACTAAAACTTGCCGTACCTGATCCGGTATTACTGCTTGCCGGGGCAGGCTGCCGTGCAACCGCTGCACTGTATTCTTTAACTATGCCCTTTTGCAAAATGCCGCGACCATAGCCATCACACCACAAATCCACGGCTGCCATAGCCGCTTCATCTGCTATGCGGTAGGTGGCCACGATCATTTTCTTGAATTTCAAACGGAAGGCATCATCAATGGCGGGCGCATTTTTAATGGCAGACACAATGCCCACCCGATATAGGGCGGCCAAAAGTCTGCGCTCATTCGGCTCATTGGGAAAAGCCACGCGCATCTGATCTGTAAACATAGCTTCGCTGTTTACACATTTGGGCTTTTGTTTCAGCGCTGTGACAAATTCTTCCGTTTTCATAGCGGTACTCCTGTCTTAAACGTGAGATTCGCTTTGTTTTACAAGCCGTTCTTGCTTTTGCGATGAATCTGTGTAGTACCTCAAATCTTCGCCAGAATTGCCTGCTTTTTGCCGTCGGCGCCGGTTTGGACTTTGTCGTAGTTGACTTTTACGCCGTCGTCAAGGTCGATGGGGATGCGGGCGAGGGCGATATGACCGAGGCGGTCGTCGTAGTCCTTGCACTCTTTTAACTGCTTGACGAGCTTTTCTTTGCGCTTGGTGGCTTGGGCGACTTCGCGGCTGGCGCCGTGGGCGATGGCATCGTCCATGCGGGCGATCTCGCTCTCGTAGACCTGCTCCATCTTGTACAGGTAGTCGGCGCGGACAAGGCCGGAGGTGTCGGCGTTGTAGCGGTGCATATAGATCAACGCCTTGAAGCCGTTCTGCTTGCCGCTGTCGTACAGCCAGTAGATGGGGCGTTTCTGGTAGATTTTGACGTGGTCGGCGTAGAAGCCGTTCAGGAAGTAGTTGCGGATGACGGCGCGGGGGCTGGTGCCCTTGGTGCCGAGGGCGTTTGCAATGAATTTGAGGTTTTCTTCCAGCGTGTCGGCACCGTAGACGGTTTTGACAAACTCGACAAAGCGGCCGGTCAGGTCATCGGGGAAGTATTCCTCGTCGGTGATGGGGATGACGTTGTCGGCATCGGGGAGGAAAGTATGGTATTGGTCGGGGTTCCAGTCGCCGCCGGCGTAGGCAAGACCGGGCTTATCGAGAGAATAGCGGCCAAAGATGCAGCCCACGGCGTAGGAGATCAGGCTGCGGATGTCGCGGGCGAGGTCTGCGCGGCGGACGGTGACGTCCTTATCCTCAACTTCGGGGGTCAACTCGTCCTGCAAGCCGTAGATGTCGATGAAGATGCGGTTGAGTTCTTCCTCGTTGGCTTTGAGTTTTTGGAAGCGCCCCTCGCAGAGAGTTTTCCATGCCTTGTACGCGGATTCAATGCGCATAGTCGGCGGATTGTCACCCCACGCATAAGCACCGGACAGTCTAAGTTCTACAAGCGGATGTGTCTTGTAGTCCCACGAGGTCTCGAAGGAGTCCCAGTCGGATTGAGATATCGAAACACAGCTATTCGCTATGTACTCAACTTTTTCCTCTGCACAAATTTTAATAGGAATATTTCCGATTGTCCCTGGTTGACAATTTATTGTTGGCTGAATCGTAAGCAATTTTGTTGCTACAGTCGAATTAAGCAGTGCCAAAATATACGAAAGATTTTTTCTTGCAAATAGACAGGAACCACCATTATCGAAAAGGAATCCAAATGAGAATTGCCGGAAACTGCTTTTCCCTGTCGCTATAGTTGACCATGTCAAGCCAGGTATAAAATAGTATTCCTTATTCCTTAGATTCGAGCCTTTAAAATTTCTAATTTCACCGCCATTATCTGCCCAATTAAGAACATAGTCATTATTTCCATACCATCTTCTAAAAGCGCCCCCTTTATTGTAAGGAAACCATTTCTTGGTGGCATAGACATTTGTCTTTAACGGTATAGAACTTGGCAATGATAATTTATGTACTTCAATTTCATACCACAACCGTAAGAATCTGTCATTAGAACCTGTATCAATTCCCTTACATGGTTTCGCTATTGATGAAATCGGTGGATATTTATAACACTCTCGTACATGGTTTCCAATCCAATATACAATCGGTTCTCCCGGAATTTTGGAGAAGTTGTCCTGCTCTGCCACATAGCGGTTCTCGCCGCTGACAAACATTTGCGCTTTTGCCTTTTCGCTGTCGCCGTCAATCAAACGGCAGTACGTGCCTTTATAGCCCTTGGTATGGCTGCTGCGCATAACAAAGCTAGTGGTCTGCACCACCTCGCCGCCGATTTCATCAAAGCCGCGTGCGCCGAGGTGCGCCATATTGACCGTGTCAATCAGCTGCAATTTTGCCCGCAGCTTTTCAAAGCTGGAAAGGAACATCCAAGCGTGCTGGGTAATCATAGCCTGATACCCGCCGCGCTTGTCCATTTGGGCGCAGCGCTCGATAAACACCGCAAACAAATCGCTCTTGCTGTCGGGGTAATGTTTTTTCACATAATCGGACAGACGCGCGTTCATGCCGCTGCCACCCATATACGGCGGGTTCGTCACGACCACATCATACTTTTGTCCCAGCGCTTCGCCAATGCCGATCAGCTGTTTCAGCCGGGCCACCGTGTCCGCCAAACCGAAACTGTCCATCGACATCTGGGCATCCTCGCCCGCAGCATCGGCACAGCTGCGCAGCAAATCCCAGTTGTAGTTTTCTATGTGCAGGATGCTGCCGTACTCTTTCGCGTTTGTCAGCGTGTCCAGCAGCCCTTCCAGCTGCAAGCGGGCTTCGTTGCGCTCAAAGTCAGACAGACCGTTACCGAAGAATTTCAGCTGATTGCGGTTGATGCCGTTGCTCTCCTGTATCGCATAAACGTGCGGGTTCAGATGCCGCCGCAGGAAGCGGCTGTCGTAGTGGCAGCCTTTCATCATCACGACAAAATAGGCCATCTGCGCGGCGCGGTCATCAATGTCCAGACCGTAGAGGTTATGCTGCACAATGCTGGCGGCGGCGTCACGGTCGGTATAGCCCGCGCTGCGGTAAATCTGCATCAGCACATCAAACAGATATGCCAGGATATGCCCGCTGCCCATGCAGGGGTCGATGCAGCGCAAACTTTCAGGAGTCCAGTCCTTATTTGCATTTTCCTCTAATTTTGCACGAACTTCCGGTGCTTGCATTGCTTCTGGCAAATAATATTGCCAGCCCATTTCCTCTGCTATGATTTTTTCATTTTCAATGCGTACTTCTTCGATTTCTTCCGAGGTCATTTCCACACAGCTGCGTCCATCTGCGAAAATACCCTCTGTCTTTCTTTTATCAACATATAAGCGGCCAAGGCTGTTTTCGACCATGTACCGCACGATCCAGTCCGGCGTAAACAGCTGCGTGGCGGCGGGGATATTCTCCTTGCTGATTTTGATATTCTTTTTGAGGTTGGCGAACACCTGCTCTTTCGGCTCGGTGTTGTAATACTGGTACAGCCAGCCCACAATCTGCACGGCGTCCTGCCAGTCGGGTTCGGGGATGTTATGCACAAGGTGGTACACCACACCGTCCTTGTCGGTAAAGGAGAGCGCCAGCAGCAGCGGCATATAATCGTCCACCTGCTCAAACAGGCGGGGCAGACAGTCGCCCAGCGCGGCGCACTGCTTTAAGAACAGCAGGCGGAACGCCTCGTCCAGCTGGTTATCGTTTTTAAGCGCGGCAATCTGCTGCTGTTCGGCAGGGGAGTAGTCCAGCACCGCGTCAAATGGGCTGGTGACGATCTGCGGCTCGGCACGTCCGTCCGCGCTGGACAAAACCCGCGTGCGGCTGGGCAGCAGGTCGTTGACCTCCATATACCGCACCGCAATCAGCCGGTTGAACCATGTGTAGGCAACCTTATCCACCACAGTCTGGTACGCCGCCGTGTAGCTGCCCTGTTTGGTGGTCTCTTTATTCAGCTCCGCCACAAAGCGCTGCCGCTGGGTGACGGCCTCGCCCTCGATGCGGTAAGGCTGCGGCAGACCAACGTCAAAGAATTGCACGGTCTCATTGGACTGGGGCAGCGGCTCGGCAACAGCGGTTTCCGTCACGCCAACCAGCCCGGCGCGGTATTTGGTATCGGTAATCAGCTTATTGCGCGTCCATACAGCAAATTTTTTGATTGCAGGTTTGTCCATAATAATCACCTATTTCAATGTAATTGAGATAAAAAATTCGAGCCAAGCTGTATCATTGCATTCCAGTCCACTTGGGATGCCGCTGCTACCAGCGCACCAGACAGCGCTGCGGATGCTGTATCAGAACATACATTTCCAGCAAAACTTTTTATTCCATCCAACGCTTTTCTTACACGACTCTTTTTGGGATGTTCAGATTGCAGCTGCTCAACAATAGAATCCAAATCGTCTTTGATGCTTTCCAGTGTTTCACTTGTATCACCAGAATTTGATAAGATTGTCCCTGCCGTCTGAATCATTTGAAGAAGTTTCTCTACGTCCGGGTTGATCGTTTGGTTTATTTGTACAGAACCGGTATTATTGGCAATCACAGCACCCTGCACATTATGGATATAGGTTCCCGCACTATGCGAGTTTTCTGCTTCAGCCAGAATAGTCTTTTCTGCCAAGGCATCAACAATATAATCAATCATTGGCTTGAATGCACTTTCAGCAAAGGATTGAATCATATCGTTTATTTTTTTCATTCCATAATAGTAATGGAATGCCTCATTTTCAACATTCACCTTATCATTTGTGCAAATGTATTTCATGTAATCGTACTGTGCCTTTAGATGATCTTCCGGTTTTTGTGGAATTGCCATTTCACGCCAATCTGAAGCGTGGGAAGGAAAGCAACTTCTAAAATCAAAGTCGACATCATCTACCACGCCATGTACTATTTCGCGGACGTAAACAGATGTTTCAATATAGCCGAACAGCCTCTCCAAATTGACATCACAGTTGTCCCTTGTACTATTTAAGAAGTTGCTTGCCACTCTCCTGAATTTAATACTTTCAATTCTCAGTGCTGCTACGTCCATTAAATTGTCACCCCACAGTATGCGCAATACGCACAGGCTTTTCCGATACCATATAAAATTTTAGTGTGCCGATTACAACAAGAACATTCAAACGGTGTTTGGACTGTGTCTTTTTCCACAATGTCCTTCCCATGCATCTTTTTCAGTGGCTTGTAGGTCATTTTAATAATGCCCTTGGAACGGTTTATGCTTCGCGCCATTTTTCCAAACGCCTTATTTATTTCTTCAACCATATAATTGTAAGCCATTTCTTCAGCTTTTGCTTTTACCTCTTGAGAAAGGAAGTTGTTCTTGTCAGCGGTCAAGCCACAATAAGGGCACCAGAGATCATAAACAGGGTTATCATCATCTTGAAATTCGCCCGCTTGCAATTTGAATTCAGAATGGCAAAACGGACACTCAAATGTCACATACCCTTCCGAGTCTCCTTGAATCATAAAGCTCAATTCTTCCATAATTGCTCCTATTAGAATTCCACGTTCACGATCGTGTCGGGGTCAAGCTCGGATTCAAGGCGGCGGCGCAGGGCGGCGAGGTAGGCGTCAATGTCGGCATCGCTCTCGATGCGCCAGCTGGTGGTCTGGGTCAGAGATTTGATAGCGAGGTTCTTGCGGCGCTTGGGCTGCGGTTTGGGCGGCTGCGGGGTGACGGGGTCTTTATCGCCGCCGTGATTGTCGTCGTCCTTATGTTTTTCGCGCTCGGCCTCTTCGGCAAGCACTTCATCCCGTTTATCCATCTCGTTCAGCAGGCGGATGCGCACGGCATCAGCCTGATCGGCGTAGCTGCGCAGGGTGGTAATATTATTGCACTTTTCCGCTTTGTCTTTCAGCTCGTCAAACTGCGCGGCGTAGGCGTTGACGTACTGCGCCTTGTAGGGCTTTTCGTCCAGCACTTCCAGCACGCGGGCGCGGTCCGCTGCAATCGTGGAAAGCACCGGTTTGGTGGCCGCTTCCAGCACTTCAACATAGGCTTCGTTGTACTGATCCAGCAGGGCGGGCAGCTTCTGGATCTGGGGGTACGGCTTGGCCGCGCGCAGAATGGCGTAAATCTCCTTGACCGTGTTTTCGACTTTGTCGTTGACGATAAAGCTCTTGCTGTCCTCATAAATGTGCATCAAATCCAGCGCTTTGTCGAAGATTTCTTTCTGTGCCCCGGCAAAGAACGCCTTGACGGGGTCGTAATCCTCGGCAAAATCAAGGAAGTCGTCCTGCCGCTGGTACATCTGTTTATAGAACTCCATCGGGTCGTTCCACTGTGCCACGGGGCGCAGCAGTGCAAGACCGCTGTCGATGACTGCCTTGCCGGGGTAGGGTTTGACGTAATCGTACTGCTTGCGGTTGGCCAGCGTGGCGGCAAGGTCGGCGCAGGCTTTGCGGCAGGCGCGCATCAGGCCGTCTTCGTCCTCGGTGGGGGCGTTGTTGCCGAACAGCTCACGCATGATCCCGCGCACCATGCGCACCCATTCGGGTTTCGGGTGCTCCTTGCGGCTCGTCAGCAGCTTGTCGAGGAATTCGCGCTTGGTGATACAGCGGGCGATCTCATCGCCGTTGGCGGCGCTCAGGGTCAGCACTGCACCGTTCAGCGTCAGGCTGATTTGCCCCTTTTTGAACAGGTGGGCGACGATCCACTCCACGTCATCATCCACAAAGCCGTAGGGCGCTTTGGTGAAGCGGTCTTTCAGCGACTTCATGGAGGTGTTGGCGTGCAGAGCGGAGTTGTTGTCAATGTAGGCCAGCACATCGTCCTGCGCGGGGGCGTTCGGCTCGGCAGAGGTGACGGCGTTCAGGCTCATCTGGTGGTTGGGGCGGAACTCCTTGACAACATCGTCCTCGGTAAAAGCGGTATCGATGTAGGTCAGCTTGTGGTAGACCGTGTCCACAAGGCGGGCAAGAGCTTCGCCGATGCGCCCCTGCACGTCCTTGGCGGACAGCTGGGCAATATCGCCGTTGACGTAGATCGTGGCGGATTTCAGCGCATCGACCAAGTAGATTTTGGCGTTGCTCAGGCGGGTGCGCATCTCCTTGGTCTTATTCTCGCGGATGGCCTCGTAGCGCTCGATTTGGGAAGCCGCGTTGGTGCGCAGATACTTCTCGATCTTCATTGCCTGACTGATCTCGTTGAGAAACTCGCGGTCATCGGGCAGCACGACCAGCACCTCACGGCCTTGGCCGGACATCAGGCGCAGGCGCTGCTCATCGGTGCCATCGCTGTAATAGGGGGTCAGCACGCGGACGCCGATGTCATAATTCTGGTTGACCTTGAACGGCTGGTCGTCCACCTGCTGGTTGTAGCTGAACGTGTAGCGGCCATTGAACTTGGGGTACTTGTATTTGGATTCGGTCAGAATCTGGGTGTAGATCATGTCCGCTGTGCGGTGGATGATGTCGGTCATTTCCACGTTCTGGCGGTTGATGTCGCGGCCAATCTCCTGCTCTTCCTCGGTCAGGAAAACGTAGACATCCCCGTTTTTCTGCACAAGCGTTTCGTGGATCAGCACGTCCAGCGCGTCCTGCACCTTCTGGGTCAGGGCAAGGCGATCCTCGTCCATGTCGGAGATGAGCAGCGTCGTCAGGTTGGTGACGGTGGCTTTCTGGAACTCCTTGACATATTTGACGAGGAACAGGGCTTTCAGCACGCTGACGGCAAAACAGTCGTCGCCGCCGTCCGGGTTGATGTTCTTGTTGTCCAGCGCCTGCATGATGACGCGGCGGTGGGCGGCATCGAGGAATTCATCCAGTGCGTCATAGAACAGGCTGAACGGTACGAGTGCGCCGTCAGACTTGTTTTGCAGTGCTTCGGCGGACTCCTTGAACAGTGCCAGCATCGAGCGCTCGCCCTCAGACAGATGCTTGCCGGACGCGCCGTACTGGCGGATGGAGGTCAGCACGCTGCCCAGCAGCTTGAACTGGTAGGGCATGAACGGGTAGACATCCACGAAATCGCGGGTGTCATCGTAGAGCTTCATCTCCGGCAGATCTTCAAATTTCAGCTTGTTCTTCAGGGGCGTGGCTTTCTGCTCATACAGCACGCGCAGGGTCTGGTCTGCGGTGTCGGTCTTGGCGAGGATACGCTTTTTGATGACCTCGTCCACGTTGGCGCTGGACAGCGACAGGCGGGTGTCGAACCGGCCCTGAATCTTGGAGAAGTCGTTGCCCTTGACCTGTGTGATGGAATCCACATCCTGCTGGCTGGTGACGATGACCCACGCCTTGCCCTTGCACTCCTTACCCAGTTCCTCACGGATGGTTTGCAGGTTGAGCATCAGGCGGGAATCATCGCCGATGTACTGGCCGACCTCGTCCACGAGGAAGCAGACGTGATGGTTGTGGCCCTTTTTCTCGATGTACTCGCGCACCATGCGGGCAAAGTTTTCGATGCTGATCTGGTAAGGCTCGGCGGCCTTTTCGCACCAGTTGCGGGCGGCGGGTTCGCTCATGTAGTCCATATCCACCAGAACATCCACGATGTCATCTTGGATGAAATCGAACTTGCGGCGGGAATCCTCCCAGCTTTTGCCGGTGGCGGCGGCGAACTCCTGCTTGAACTCATTGTAGCGGCCATCCTCGGACAGTTGGCGTTCGAGGTCGGCCACATAGGGCATCGAGCCGTAGAAGCCCTGCATCTCGTTGAACACCTTGAGGAAAACCGTAACGATGGCATCCTTGGACTGCTTGCCGGTCTGCTCACTCTTGGAGTCGATGTTGAACAGGACAACGTCAGTTGGGGTGTCGGCGGCCAGCTTCATGTCTGCCAGCACCATAGCATCCTCAATTTTGTGGTCGTCAATGAAATAGTCCACGGCGCGCTTGCCGCCGATGAGCTTTTGCCCGTCCAGCAGGTAGGAGAGGATTTTCAGAAAGTGCGATTTACCACTGCCGAAGAAGCCGGAGATCCAGACGCCGGTTTTGGTGGTCTCGCCCACGATGCCTTTTTTGTAGTTGTCGAAAAATTCGCGGAAGTGCTTGGACAGTTCGCGGGTGACAACATATTCTTCCAGTTCCTGCTTGGCGTTGCTGTCCTCGCCTTCGCCGACAACGATAACGCCCTTGATGTCACGGTCAATGGGCTTTTTGAACATATCTTTGATTAACATGGAAACTTCCTCCTTACGGTTTTACAAGCCGAAACGCGCGGTAGTAGTTGTCATCTTTCAGTTCATCAAATAGGATCAGGGATTGTTCATCATACGTGCCGGGGAAGAACAGCACCACCGGCACGCGGCCAAAGGATTGACTGAGGTTGTTCAGTACCTTGTGGGAGCGCAGCAGCGGGTAGCACTTGCCGATGCCGGTCAGGAACACGATGGCGTTTTCCGGGGTGTTTTCCTCGATATGGCGGACGATCAGGCTGTCGTCATCGTTGACGCAGAGCAGGTTGCCCACGGCTTTGACGATGCGGTCAATGCCGCGGCGATCCTCAAAACGGTAGCACTGGTCGAGGAAGCCTTCTTTCTCCAGCGTGTCGATGATGTAGTCGTATAAATCAAAGACGACGAGTTTGAAATCATCGTTGCCGGTGACATTCTTTTGCTGCATCCGTTCGATGCGGGCGCGGACTTCCAGTTCTTTTTCGGGTGGGTAGTCGAACACCCAGTAGTTGACCTCGTTAGCACGGCCACGGTTCTTACGGAAAATCGGTTTGCGAATTTCCAGCTCCATGGCATCGAGGCGTTCTTCAAATGTCATATCAGTTTTCCCCCGTCAGCGCGGCATACATAGGCTGCAAGCCGTTGTCTTTCATCCAGTATTCCAGTTCACGGTCAATAATGGGCTTGGCGTAGTGGCGCTCGGTTTTGCCGTGGTCGGTGAGCCCGGCTTCATACAGCAGATTTTTGTAATAGCTGCCAAGGCGCTTGAGCGTGTAGTCCGTCCACTCGGCCACTTTTTCATCCTGCGACTGCTTATCCTTGAAGAAAAGGCGAATGTCGGCATCCGAAAAAGCGTTGACGCCAAGCTGGACTTTCTCGCGGATGACCTCATAGCAGAAATCGAAAAAGAGCGTGTCGTTGCCCATACAGCCCAGCAGACAAAACAGCTTTTGCGTGGCCGGGTCGCCAAAGACGAACATCGGCAGGAAACTATCCGGCAGCGTTTGCATCCGGGCTTCCACCGTGTTGCAGGTCATCTCGGCGCGGGCCGGTGAAGCGGCAGAGAAGAGGTTTTCCTCACGACTGCGGGTGCGGAGTCCTTCCCACGTTACGCCTTGGTCACGCAGGATAGCGGCTTTTTTGAATTCCAAAAACCAGAACGGGTGCTTGACGCCGCCTGCACTGTATTCTTTACGCACCATGGGTGGTCTCTCCTTTGTCATCCGGGATGATTTCCATAATGTCACCCACATCAACGTCAAGTGCAAAGCAGATGCGTGCCAGCACATCCGTGGTAACATTATCGCCGTGGGTGAGCTTATTCATTGTATAGTGGCTGACCTGTGCAGCCTTTTCCAAATCGCGTTTTTTCATGTCGTGATCAATCAGCAGTTTCCATAGTTTTTTATAACTCACAGCCATAGATTGGTCCTCCCTGTTGTGCAAGTTAGTATTGTACCAAGTATACCACATTCTTTCTGGAAATTAAACACAAATGTTTTCTTTCGCTAACATTATGTTCGGATTATTTCAGGTATTCTCTTCATGAGTTTCATCCACAGGTCAATAAGCACATCGTCTATACGTCAATTTTCTTTGCGGTTCAAAAACGTTGCTTTCTCTTTCGTCAATCTGTACAACAAGCCAATGAATATTTCTACGTGTTGAACACTGTTAAACAATCGCTTTGATTCATGTAAAAATTCATTTCCGTACTTTTATTCTACATCTAAGCCTATACCATAATTGGTACTTCTTCAGCTTTCAATGAAAATTCATCAGCTTGTCTAAATTTGATTCGGTGTAATTGTGCATTATGAACATCTTCTTTACAAAAAAGAATAGGGCTGTCATTCGACAGCCCTACAAATGCTCTATTAAGGATTATTCAATGTTGTTGGCACCACCGCCCTGCGCAGCATATCCGCCGTACTTGCTACATTTTGAAGCATTCCTGTAATCCGGAAAAATTTCGAATGGAAATAAAAAGAACCCTGTAGCAAGTGATATGTACCCAAATTTCTGGACACAAGCTTAAAATTTAAGAATTAGGTTATTCCCACCACTTAAGTTTTTTGTTATTGCGACTTCTTCTACGTTTATGTACCTGTTTATCAGTTTCCGCATAGATGGAAAATTTATTGAAGTCCCACCAAAACCACTCTAGCATAAGGCCGAACAAATCCTCATCGCCAAAATAGCTGTACTCGTTGCACAGGTTCATCATCGTCCCATAATAGCAGGCAAGCAACCACTTCAAGTCCTCCTGATTATGATTTTTAGCGCCCTTAAAGTGCTCATCAAAACTCTTCATTGCATCGTCACCCTTTTAATCCTTCCAACTTATTCGAAAGGTGCCTCCGCTTACGGTAGACGTTCGATACAGAGCAATCAATTTGCAATGCGATTTTGCCTATATCCAGCGCCAAGAGATACACCAGCAGTTCTTTTTCTTCCTGCTTCAAACGCTGCAATTCCTGCTGAAGCGCCACTTCGATTTCCACTTCACGGAACATCTCGGTAGCACGCTCATCTTGAGGCTCATCCAGAATATTATCAAGTGAAATCGTTACAATGCTTTTACTCTTATGGGCAGCATAGCGAATTGCGTGCCACTCCAGCCGCCGCGTAATGTACTTGGTAAAGCGCCCCTTCAGAACGCTATTCTCATTCTTTTCTTCGTCAGACATTTGATCATATAATGCCCGAAGTTCATCCTAAATCATAATACTTCCTCCGTTTACTTGTTTTTTTAAGAGCAAGTAAAGGAGGAGGCGCACGGGCCATTCCGGAGCCAAACAGACATAGTATAATAAAAAACAGGCTCCAAAATTGGCACACGTTTGTCACTTCCCCTCAAAAGGTAAGAGAACAAATCGGCTGAAATTTTGGAGCCTATTTTTTCGATTTCACAAAATGTTAACAATTAATATTCAGAGGTTTCTACTCTTACGCACTTGATGTTAAATGTGTATTCACACACTTGCACGGTTAAGCACAACATTTTCCATACAAGCGCATAGTATCGCCGTCTCTATTATAAATCATCGCTTGTCCGATAATTTGTACTTTGAACTCTTAACAAGGATTTGTACAAATCAGGCATTCATTCAACCAAATCCGATTGAATTTCAGCAAGAGTTTGCTGTTCCTGACGGACTTTCTGTTCCTGCAAATTTACGTCTCTTAATTGTTCCATTAATTCATCCATCCGATGCCCCATTTCTTGTGCGAGGACATTTACCTTATCAATCTCTACCGATTGGTCGATGCCCTCTTTTTCGAGGTATGCTGCTGCATTGCGGTATGCTTGAAGTTCTGTACTATGTTGATTGAAATATTCCATCTTTTGATTTAAGGGTTTTGCTGCATATTCCATCCATACAGGCTTATAAGTCTTGCATATCTGCAAATGTTTTGCAGCAGCTGCGTAGGTAGTTCGCATCTGCTTCACCTCTGCTAGTTCATTTGTAAGTCCAATCTGCGTTTTTCCAAGATTATGTATAACTTTATCGTAATCGCCGGTGGTGTGGATTCGACTATCGGTCATGCCTTGCAGCATTTTGCCGAGGAACTTCGCATTTTCAATTCCTGCTCGTCGTTCTACCGCAGCAATTTTGCGCTTTAGTCCAGTGCTTTCCGTTATAGGATTAATTGAACTTCCCAGAAATTCAGAGAGACGGTCGCCTTGTATGTTCAGCCTTTTCTTTGAATCTCCGATGGGGACATAACTATATTGCTGGTTGGGATATAAAAGCACTGTACACTGCCCGGTATCCAAATCACGAAGCACATATTTTTCAGGTATAAATAGTCGTTCAATGCCATTCTGCGGTAGATGGATCGTCACGCCTCGAATAGACATAGCTTTTATCTGATTTTCCGAAAGGATGACTTGCACAGGCTCTACGTGGTTTTCCTCGTCAATCTGCTGGATCAGCTTTGCGCCTAGGATCGTGCCGTGGGTTCCGTCCTCATAAACCAAGTCATAAGAGAAGTCGTTTCCGACATTGAAAGTGATTTCGCCGTCCGGCGAAGTTGTCACTTCGCTTTTGTTGACCATTAGTTTGGCGGGGTTTCCATTGTCATCGTGGACCTGAAGAACCAAGCCGTTTTTACCCGTCGACAGAATTTGGCGGCTGCTTAACTTCACTGCTGCCGTACAAACTTCTGGATACTGAATCGTCAATTTTTGATAGCGGTCAAGCAGCGTGATCTCCGCGTCTTCTGCAATCTGCATTTCCCCATTCTTCAGCGCATACTCAATTCCTTCACTGGTGAATTCTGAACCGAGTGCATCTTCGGGAACCCATGCACCATCCAGCACTGCGGCTCGGTACAGCACCTGTCCAGTCGCTTTTTTTACTTTGGTTTCGATACCTGCCACTTTCAGCTTATCCGCAAAGTCCGCCATGCCGGTTGCCGAGCCAAGGATACCTGTAATTGTTTCCCGCAGGTATTTTTGCTCTTGTGCATTGTCGGACAGTCGAGCGCAAATACCGGCATAGATAAATGTATCAGTATCAGATAGGCTATTATCCCGGACAGCTCGCCCCGCGCCCTCCAGCAAATAGCTTATATGCTTGCCTCGAATTGTAGGTGTGATTTCCAGTTCCTTTGCCATAGAAAGGAATTGACTATAATCCGTTGCCCGCTCCAAGCAAAAATTCAGCCTCTTTCGGATTTCCGTCCGGTTTGATACAGATTTCTTTTTCCCTGCGTTTTCAGGATACAGTTGCCCAATCTTTTGTGGATCATCAATCACGGATAAATGTGCTTCCATGCACAAGCGGTCAGAAATATCCCGTATCTGACGTGCCGTGCGGTAAGGCACCGTTCGCAGTTTCTTATAGTCGTAAAAGGAAACCGCATTGATCATAATGTGGTTATGGATATGACCTTTATCAATGTGAGTTGCTACTACATACTCATACTTTCCGCCCGTGTATTCAAATGCCAGTTTCTTCCCCAGCTCATGGGCCTGCTCAGGCGCGACAGCGTCCTCCGGCGAAAAGGACTGTATCAGGTGATAGGCAAGATTTGTCGAACGCTTCCTTTTCAGGTTCCGCGCTTTGTGCGCAAGCACCGCGGTCATTTCAAAGTCGATAGAAGCTGTTTGAGGCTCGCAATTATAGCCTGACACCAGCATCTGACCGTCGGTCTTGTC
>ENA-UEQJ01000144-UEQJ01000144.1-human-gut-metagenome-genome-assembly--contig:-NODE-144-length-55072-cov-6.972943_pt1 | contig 55072 bp, 47 predicted proteins | sample MGYA00242937_ERZ507938 | MGnify/ENA primary metagenome ERZ507938 (study PRJEB26167, sample SAMN06115437) | human gut metagenome | host: Homo sapiens | place: China:Gansu | collected 2015-07-03 | study...
CCAGTGAAAGTAGGTCACTGCCAGGCTAAATCATTAAAGCGAACCCCCGTTGGAGTCTCTCCTTCGGGGGTTTCGTCATTTCTGCGCAAAAAAATCTCCAGACAAAAAAGAAGGAGGCAGTGAAGCCTCCTCCTGTTTCGCAGTTTTTCCGCTGCCTTTGATTACTCGTTAAGCGTGCTGCCGGCTTTTTCTTTGAGGGTGTAGAGCAGGGCAAGGGCGTCTCTTGGCGTCAGATCGTCTACGTCAAGCATCGAAACCTCTTCCGCAAAAAGACGAGCGGCCTTGGCCGATGCGCTTTCTTCCGCAGGCAACGGGTCCGGTGCGTCAACGGCAAACAAATCCAATTGAGAATCGGAAACCACCGAACGCGCTTCAATTTCAGCCATCATGGCTCGGGCGCGTCGTGTGACCGAGGCAGGCATGCCGGCGAGTTCAGCCACGGCAATACCGTAGGAGCGGTTGGCGGGGCCTTCGCGTACGTCGTGCATGAAGACGATGCCGCGATTGGTTTCTCGAGCGCTCACATGAACGTTGGCGACTTCGGGAATTTCTGTCGCAAGCTGCGTGAGCTCAAAGTAGTGCGTTGCAAAGAGCGTGTAACTCTTCGTGGTGACGGCAAGTTCCCTGGCAATGGCGCCCGCGAGACTCAAGCCGTCGAAAGTCGAGGTGCCGCGTCCGATTTCGTCCATCAGTACCAATGAATTGGGTGTGGCCTGATGAAGAATGGCCGCGGCTTCGGTCATTTCCACCATGAACGTGGAACGACCGCGGGCGAGATCGTCGGAAGCGCCAATACGCGTGAGAATACGATCGATCGGCCCGATACGTGCGGCTTTGGCGGGAACGAAGCTTCCGGCGCATGCCAGAAGAGCAATCAGGGCAACCGAACGCATATAGGTTGACTTGCCGCCCATGTTGGGACCGGTGATCACCAACAGGCGCCTCGAGGGCGTCAGCGCACAGTCGTTGGGGACATAGTGTTCAAGCGCATGCTCCACGACCGGGTGACGCGCCCCCTGCAGATCAATGCCGGGAACGGCACTCATCGAGGGTTTGACCCAGTCGGCGGTCTCTGCGTGTTTGGCAAAGGAAAGCAGAGTGTCGGCGGCAGCCACGGCTGCGGCAGCATCCAAAAGCGGTTTTACAAAGATCTGAATGCGATCGAGAAGCGCATCCCAAAGTTCTTTTTCTCGTGCAAGCGACCGTTCCTTGGCCGACAGTGCCTTGTCTTCAAAAGCCTTGAGTTCCGGGGTGATGAAACGCTCGACGTTTTTGAGCGTTTGGCGACGACGATAATCGGCCGGTACGCGCTCGGCCGCCGCTCGCGGCACTTCAATGTAGTAGCCAGAAACGCGGTTGTATTCGACGCGAAGCGACGAGAGTCCCGTGCGTTCCTTTTCCTTTGCTTCAAGGTTGACCAGAAATTCGCCCGCGTTGTCACGCATGGCGCGCAGATTGTCGAGCTCTTCGTCGGCGCCCGCGGCAATCACGTCGCCTTCGCGCAGAAGCGAAGCGGGCTCCTCTGCGATCCAACGGTGAAGCTCTTCACTTAACGTCGCATCCATCACGGCGGTGTCGGCAAGTGACTTCAAAAGCGAACTGCGGCACTGCTGACCGAGTGATGCGAAGTTGGCAAGTTTCTCAAGACTGTCGCGAAGCGCGGCAAGCTCCCGAGGACGAATGCTTCTGAGAGCAATGCGGCCCGCGTTGCGTTCAATGTCGGGAAGCCCGTTGACACAGGCATCAAGCTCTGAGCGAAGCGTCGTGTCTTTAAGAAGTTCATCGACGGCTTCATGGCGGTTACGAACGACAGTGAAGTCGCGCAGCGGATGATGCAACCAGTGCAGCAGCGTACGAGAACCCATTGTCGTGCGGCAATGATCTACCACACGCATGAGCGTATCGCCTTCGTCGCCTCGAATCGTTTCGCTGATTTCAAGGTTGCGGCGCGCAACGGCGTCAAGTGCTACGTAGGCACTGTTTTCTTCCAATACCGGAGCTCGAAGGAAGGGCAGGGCATCGCACTGTGTCTGTTCTACGTAACCCAGGATGGCATTGACGCCGGCAAGAATCTCCGGCTCGTTTTCCAGTCCTCGTGCGGCGAGCGCTTCCAGGCCGAATTTTTCTTTGATAAGTGCAGCGCCGCGCTGGCTGTCAAAGTGCCAGTCGGGAAGCGACGTTACTGGGATGCCGTCGAAGTCCTCTTGGCGCGACTCTTTGACGGTTTCGGAAAGAAGAATTTCGCCCGGAGTTAAACGGGCGAGTTCGCCGGGGAGATCTCGCAGCGCGCATTTGGCGGCACGAAAGTCGCCGTTGGAAAGCGTGAGCCACACCAAGGCCCCCTGCGCATTGCGTCCTTTGCCGGGCACCCAGGCCGCAAGCGGCGAATCCTGCTTGTCGTTTAAGAGCGCGCCGTCGGTGAGCGTACCCGGGGTGACGATTCGCACGATCTTGCGCTCGATGCTGCGTCCCGGAGCGGCCTCTGTCATCTGTTCGCAGACGGCCACCGACACGCCCGCTTTTACGAGACGCGCGAGATACTGCTCGAGCGTTGCCGCGGGAACACCCGCCATCGGGATTTCGTTACCCTTGGAGTCTTTGCCTCGGCGCGTGAGCGTGAGGCCCAGAATGCGGTTGGCTCGGATGGCGTCGTCGAAAAAGGTTTCGTAAAAGTCGCCGAGTCGATAAAGAAGCAATACACCGGGATGCTTATCCTTGAGCATCAGGTATTGGCGCATGATGGGCGTGTGGCCGGCGTACGGGTCGCACGCCGCCTCACCGCCCTCTTGCAGCGGCTTATTCGTATCAGCCATAGCGATAAAAAGCCGGAGAGCCTTACTTGGCGCTGTTGGCGTCGGTCACTTTCATCAAGAGCGGCGCAAAGATCTTGGGCGTGCCCACGCAAATGCCGCCGGTCTCGAGATAGTTTTCACCGGCCGAAAGGTCGGTTACCAGGCCGCCAGCTTCCAGAACGATGAGTGAGCCGGCAGCCAAATCCCAACTCTTGAGGTTGGCTTCCCAGTAGCCGTCCAGACGACCGCAAGCCACGTAGCAGAGGTCAAGCGCGGCTGAGCCGGCGCGGCGCAGCCCCGCGCAGGAGCGGGCGACACGCTCGAGCTTGGGCAGGAACGTTTCGTAGTCGTCGTTGCGGCGGAAGGGAAAACCGGTGCCGATCAGCGCCTTGCTCATGTCCGTACGGCCGGAAACGCGAATGCGGGCGTTGTTCAAGAATGCGCCGCGGCTGCGTTCCGCACTGAAGAGTTCGTCTTTGACCGGGTCATAGACAGCGGCGGCCATCACGCGTCCCTTGAGGGCGTAGGCAATGCTCACGGCGTAGTGCGGGAAGCCGTGCAGGAAGTTGGTCGTGCCGTCGAGCGGATCCACGTACCAGACGCCGTCCGCCCCGGGATTGACGATCGTGCCGGATTCTTCGGCAACGATGCTGTCCTTGGGGAAGTACTGACGAATGATTGACGTGATGCGTTCTTGTGCGCCGGTGTCCACGCGGCTCACGAAGTCGAACGGAGCCTTTTCGCGGGCTTCAATGGCCGAGAGGTCGAGGCTTTCGCGGTTGATGAAGTTGCCGGCTTTGCGGCAGGCCTGGATTGCGACTTCAAGTTGGGCTGAGGGCATGAGGATAACGACTCGAAAGAGAAAAATAACGACAAAAGGGGAGCTGAAGCGAATCATCAACTCCCTGACTTGAATGGATGCCCGTCCGGTGGAGGAAGGGACTGAAATTTGGGTGCGCGTATTTTATCAAATCAGGCTCGCGGCGATGAGAACGGACATTGGCGAGAATTGGACAAAACCTTGAACTAATCTGCATCCGACGGTTATAAACCGTATGATTCCTATTCCGATCAAAATGCAGTCAACAGGATCATGGACGCAACGCTCAATCAAACTCTTCCTCCGCACAGCAGTCGGATTTCATTTGTACTGGTACGACCGAGCCACCCTGGCAACATCGGTGCGGCTGCCCGAGCCATCAAGACGATGGGCTTTACCGATTTGCGCGTGGTTGCGCCGGTGGACCCCGAATACCGCACGCATCCCGACGCCGTGGCGTTTTCAACGAGTTCCGTTGACGTGCTCACCGACTCCCGCGACTACCCGACGCTCGAAGAGGCTCTGAGCGACGTGGCCCTGCCGTTTGCGATGACAGGCTACAGCCGCCGTTTCGGTCCGGCTTTGGAAACGATGCGCGAGAGTGCCGATCGCGCAAGCCTTTGGGCCGAGGAAAACAAGGGCCCCGGCATTGCGTTTGTGTTCGGTTGCGAGCGCTCGGGGCTCACCAACGAAGAAGTGGGCCTTTGTCGCTTCGCCACGGCCATTCCGGCCAATCCCTTAAGCCAGAGCCTCAATCTTGCTCAGGCGGTGCAGATTGCAGCCTACGAGATGCACATGGCGCTTTTGCAAAGGGCGCACGCCGCCGGACTCTACGGCTGGCAGCAGCGTTTCGAACAGGATCCGGCCGCAAGCGCCGCCGCCGTCGAAGGACTGATGCGGCACTGGGAGGAGGCGATGACGGCCTGCGGCGCACATAAACCCGAGGAGCCCAAGAATCTCATGGCGATGAGCCGCAGTATTTTCTCCCGTGCGCTTCTTACGCAATCCGAAGTGGATCTGCTCCGAGGCATTTGTGCGGCGATCATTTGTCCGCGGCACTTGAGAGCCGGCCGTAAAAAGGCTCTGGCGTCCGAAATGAGCGAAAGTTCGGAGAAAAGCTCGAATTGAGCTTCAGGCCACGGGCGAGCCTGCGGTACAATCAAAAAACGAGGTGCAGGATAGGCTCGCGAAAGTCGCCCTTTGCCCGAAACCAACACCGACAGAAAAAAGGATACGAAGCAAATGTTTGAGCGCATTAAGGAAGACATGCGGACCATTCTTGAGCGAGACCCGGCGGCGCTCGGTCCGATGCAGGTGATTTTCAGCTATCCCGGCCTGCATGCGCTGGCTTTTCACCGCGCTGCTCACTGGTGTTGGATTCAGGGCTGGTACGGCTTTGCACGGTGGCTGAGCCACGTCGGACGTTTCTGCACCGGCATTGAAATTCACCCGGCCGCCCGTATCGGCCGCCGCGTCTTCATCGATCATGGCATGGGCGTGGTGATCGGTGAAACCGCCGTGGTGGGCGACGACTGCACGATCTACCATGGCGTAACACTGGGCGGCGTCAGTCTCGGCCGTGGGCAAAAGCGCCATCCGACGCTCGGCAAGGGGGTTGTAGTGGGCGCCGGCGCCAAGATTCTCGGCGGCTTTACCGTGGGCGACAACGCACGCATCGGCAGCAACGCCGTTGTGGTGCGCGAAGTACCTGAGAACGTGACGGTGGTGGGCGTCCCCGCGCGTTCCACCAAGGAAACCAAAAAACAGCGCGAACAGCTCCATTCTCAGTTTATGGCCTACGGTGTGGTGCCGGGCGAAGACGATCCTTACGTCGTCAAGATTCGTCAGCTCGAGCGACAGCTCCAGCAGCAGGCCCAGATGATTGCGCAGTTGCAAAAGCTTGCCGGTCTTGACGGCGAAGAGAAGGACGCTGAAACCAAGTAGGCGTCGTGACGGTACAAAATTTCAACAAAAGGCGGCTCGGCGCTCTTTCGCGCGGGCCGCTTTTTCGCTACAATGCGCAGTTCGGCGGGTCCCCTCGCATAAGAGCTCTGCTAACCTGGTCAGGTCGGGAACGAAGCAGCCACGGCGGAATACTCTTAGTGCCGAGGATAAGGCTCGCCGAATTCGTTTCTGCGCTTCCTCCTTATAATTGACCGACCGATTCGCCGCGAACAGCGTCCCGGGACCTGCGGCGACTCTCCAATATTTTGTTCGGTTGGATTTTCCCTCATGAGCTATCAGGTTCTCGCCCGAAAGTGGCGCCCCCATGACTTCGAAAGCATGGTCGGGCAGGAACATGTCGTTGCCGCCTTAAAGCACGCCCTCGACGAAAATCGTCTTCATCACGCCTATCTCTTTACGGGAACGCGCGGCGTTGGCAAGACCACGCTCTCGCGCATTTTGGCCAAATGCCTCAACTGCGTCGGCGAAGACGGCAAGGGCGGCGTGACGTCGCACCCCTGCGGCAAGTGTGAAGCGTGCCGCGCCATCGACGAAGGGCGATTCGTCGACTACATCGAAATCGATGCTGCGAGCAACCGCTCGGTCGAGGAAATGACGCAGCTTCTGGAGCGCGCCATGTACGCGCCCTCCAACGCCCGCTACAAGGTCTACATGATCGACGAAGTGCATATGCTCACGACGCATGCCTTCAACGCGATGTTAAAGACCCTGGAAGAGCCGCCCGAATACGTCAAGTTCATCCTCGCGACGACCGATCCTCAGAAGGTTCCCGTGACGGTGCTTTCCCGCTGCCTGCAGTTCAATTTGAAAAACATGTCGCCAGCGGCCGTTTCCGGTCATATGCAGCACGTCATGCAGCAGGAAGGCATTCCGGCCGAACCCGCAGCGCTTGATCTGCTTGCGCGCGCCGCCCGAGGCTCCATGCGCGACGGCTTGTCGCTGCTCGATCAGGCCATCGCCTTCTGCGCGGGCGACGTGACGCTTGAAAAAGTGCGCGCCATGCTGGGCGTGATGGACTCCGACGTGCTGTGCGACCTTACCGAAATGGTGCTAGAAGGTCGAGCCAAGGAGGCCCTCGAAACGGCGCGTCAAATCGGTCTCGACGGAGTGAGTTACGGTCAGGCCGTGCGCGATTGGGCAAGCCTCATGCACCGCATTGCCATTTTGCAGCGCGTGCCTGATGCGCTTACCGACAGCGACTCGGCTCTGGCACGTATTCGTACGCTTGCAAGCAGCATGACGCCTGAGGAAGTGCAGCTTGATTATCAGATTCTGTTGCAGGCTCGCGCCGACATGGCTCAGGCCCCGGACGAATACGCGGGTTTTACGATGGCCATTTTGCGCATGCTTGCCTTTAAACCCGCCGGTTTTGCCCCCGGCGGCAAGGTGCCCGAAAAAAAGCCGGAACCGGCTCGCCGGACGACCAAGGCGAATGACGCCGCCGGCGCCATGCCGCCCGAAATTCCGCACGACGACGTACCTCCCGAGATAGCGGCCGAAGCGGCGCCGCCCTGGGCGGATCTGCCGCCGCAGGAGCCCGGCCGGGGAGAGCATTGAGCCGGTTAGAAGACCGCACACCGGCAGGGGACCGGCGATTCTTCCACCCATAGAAGTTCATCCCGACGAACTGCTTTCTAACTGGCGAAAACTTGTGTGTGCCTCGGGGCTCACGGCGCTGCCGCGTGAAGTGGCCGCCGGCAGCGTCGTGCTTGAGCTGACCGATGATCATGTGCTTCTGCGCGCAAGAAGCCGCATGTTGCTCACGCCCGACGTGGTGCATCTGATCGAAGCGGCCATGAAGCGACTCAAAGGCGAGCACTTCCAGGTGAAATTTGACGAGCAGGAGCATGACGGAAAATCCCATGCGACGCTCTCGCTTTGGGAGGAATCCGAGCGACGGGCCGCGCGTCTGGCAATGATCGAAGCATTTAAGAGCGACCCGTTTGTGCAAGAATGCTTGCGCGTGCTTGACGGCGAACTCGATGAAACGTCGGTACGAAAAGCCGATAACTGATTTTTTTCAAACGACTCAATAGGTGAAAACAAAATGAGAGGCAATTTTTCCGGCCTGCTCGCGCAGGCTCAGAAAATGCAGAAAAACGTTGAACGCGCTCAGGCCGAGCTCGCCAACATTGAAGTGACGGGCGAAGCCGGCGCCGGCATGGTGAAGATCACCGTGACCTGCAAGCACGAGGCCAAGCGCGTCGAAATCGATCCGAGTCTGCTTTCGGGCTCCGAAGACGATAAGGAAATGCTCGAAGACCTGATCGCCGCGGCCATCAACGACGCCGCGCACAAGGCCGAAGCCGCCGCTCAGCAGAAGATGCGCGAAGCCACGGCCGGCATGCCGTTGCCTCCGGGCATGAAGCTGCCGTTCTAAGGCTTGATGCATCGTCTCTGAATGCGAAGTCCCTTCCGGGTTTGCAGCCGGTCGGGACTTTTTCGCACTTTTGCCGTGCGTTTGACGCAGCCGCAACGCTTCGCAACACATGTGCGTTTGTCTCCTAAGCGTCAGCAAACAAATTTTCCATACAATTCCAAGCTCTTGATTCTTGAGGATTCTTTTTTGCCATGGGCAGTTGGTTTGATGTCTTAATGCTTTTTGCGCTGATTGTTTTCAACGGCGTCTTTTCGATGAGCGAAATTGCGCTTGTCACCAGTCGCAAGGCGCGACTGCAGGTTATGGCCGAAGACGGCAACAAGGGAGCGCAGCGCGCCGCGCTGCTGCAAGCCGATCCCACCTGGGCGCTTTCGACCATTCAGGTGGGCATCACCTCCATCGGCATTCTCTCGGGTATCGTGGGCGAATCGGCTTTGGCCGGTCCCGCAGCCGAGGTGCTTGTGGGCTGGGGCGTGTCGCCCGAAACAGCCAAGGTGCTCGGCGTCACGCTCGTCGTGGTGTTTGTGACGTATTTCTCGATCGTTCTCGGAGAACTCGTTCCCAAACGTTTGGGACAGAGCCGACCCGAGGCGCTTGCGAGCGTTGTCGCCCGTCCGCTTCACTTGCTGAGCCTTATCATGAGCCCCTTCGTGAAGCTGCTTTCGGTTTCCACGAAGTTCGTCTTGAAGGTTCTGCGTCTTGACAAGGGTGAAGAAGCCGGCGTCACGCAGGAAGAAATCCACGCGATGATCGAAGAGGGCAGCGCTTCGGGCGCCATTGAAGAAAGCGAACGCGACATGGTGCGCAACGTGTTTCGACTCGACGACCGTCAGGTGGGGTCGGTGATGACGCCGCGAAGCGACATCGAATGGATCGATCTTCAGGACAGCACCGAAGAAAACGTCAAGAAACTGCTCACGAGCAAGCGTTCCCGTCTGGTGGTGGCCTCGGGGTCTCTTTCCGACGTCAAGGGCATCTGTTCGACGCGAAGCCTCCTGCAGCAGATCGTCGACAAAAAGGAAATTGACTTTACCCAGAATTTGCTTCCTGCCGTTTACGTCCCCGAATCGTTGAGCGGTATGGAGCTTTTGGAACACTTCAAGAGCACGATCGTGCCGCTGTCGCTTGTCGTTGATGAGTTCGGCGAGGTGGTCGGACTCGTGACCCCGCGCGATGTGCTGGAAGCCATTGCCGGAGAATTTCAGGCCGAAACCGAAGACGAGCGCATGGCGATCGAACGACCCGACGGCTCGTGGTTCCTCGACGGCATCATTGCGATTCCGGAACTCAAGGACACGCTCGGAATCAAGGAAGTGCCCGAAGAGGATCTGGGGCGCTACAACACGCTTGCCGGCATGATGATGCTGTTGCTGCAGCGGCTGCCTAAGACGGGCGATCGCGTGAGCTGGGAAAACTGGGATTTCGAAGTGGCCGATATGGACGGTCGTCGAATCGACAAGGTACTGGCTACTCCCCAAGTCGTCACCGCCGAGCCCGAAGGCAAGGCCTAAACGAGTGAATTTGCACCCATGGACATTCTTATTCTCATCCAAAGTCTCATTCTCGGCATCGTCGAAGGCCTGACGGAATTTTTGCCGGTGAGTTCGACCGGACACCTGATTTTGGCGGGCGACATCATCAATTTCTCTCCCGTATGGGCCGATACGTTCTACATCGCCATTCAGGCCGGCGCCATCGTCGCCGTCTGCTGGCATTACCGGATGCGCTTGATCGCGATTTTGCTCAATCTCTTCAAGTCCGGAAAAGAGCAGCGTCTTGCGATCAACATCATCGTGGGCTTTCTGCCTGCTGCCGTTCTGGGCGCCACGCTTTCGAGCTTTGTGAAGTCGCATTTCTTCAATGTCTTTACGGTGGCGCTCGCGCTCGTGATCGGCGGCCTGATCATTCTGTGGATCGAGGACTACCACGAACGCAAGAACATCACGCCGCGCGTGCCGACAATTGACGATATGACGGCCAAGGACGCCTTTGCCGTGGGCTGCATGCAGTGCTTTGCGCTCATCCCCGGCACGTCGCGCTCGGGCTCGACCATCATCGGCGGCCTGGTTCTGGGCTTGTCCCGCAAGGCAGCCACCGAATTCTCGTTCTTTCTGGCGATTCCTACCATTTTCGGTGCCACGGTCTGGGATCTGTGGCAGTCGCGGGACGCCCTGGCCTTTGACAGTCTTCCGGCCATTGCCGTGGGTTTCGTGGTGAGCTTTGTTTCTGCGATCGTCGTGGTGCGCTGGCTTCTGCGCTATGTCTCCACGAATGACTTCCGAGTTTTCGGTTGGTACCGCATTGTTTTTGGTATCGTGATTCTGGTGGCGGGTTATTTCGGCGTCGGAATCGCGCTCTGATCCTAAACCGACATGGCCGGCCTTGGTTTTCCGAAGCCGGCTTATTTCTACTTATCGGTTTTGGACTAGCGCTTTTGAGAGCTCCAACAGCCAAGCGTCCGTGCCGCACGCCGAGACCAAGGACACGCCAAGCGGAGCACCGTCGATTTCAGCCAGCGGCAGCGTGATCCAAGGTACGCCGGCAAGTCCGCCCAGGCAGAACGAGGCGCTCATCCTGCTGCGAAAGGCGTTCATGTCGTCCGAAGAACAGTCTAGTTTCAAACCGGCGCCAGGCAACGTAGGCAGAATCAGGACGGACGAATCTGCAAGCAGTCCATTGATATGTCGCACGGCTTGTTCGCAAAGCGATTCTTGCTCTGTCAGATCTTTGTCGTGAATGGTTTTGGCAAACGCAAACCGTTCTTTGACGCCCGGTCCGAACGTCGGCTGATATTTCTCGATGAACGGCCCGTCGTGTTTCCAGATCTCGCGTCCCTGAAGAGCCTGATAGGCTTTGAGCACGTCGTTTAAATCGACGGGGGCAGCCTTGACGCGGTGAGCTTGTCCCCAGAGCGACTGAGCCGACTCCAAAGCATCGGATACGGCGTTGATTACACGTGGGCCGAACAGCTCAAAGATGTCTTCCGGAATCAAGAGCCGGGGCGTTTCTTTTGATTGTTGGCTGTCTTTTCCGATCAAAACGGATGTTGCGCGCTCAAACACGTCAAGGTCGGCCGCCAGAATACCGGCTGTGTCAAATGGTGGGCAGAGACCGAAACAGCCTTCCAGAGAGATACGACCGAAGCTCGGTCGGATGCCGAATAGTCCGCATTGACTCGCGGGACCACGAATGGAACCTCCCGAATCGGTTCCGAGTGAAAAATCACACAGACCGCAGGAGACGGAAGAAGCTGATCCAGAGGAAGAGCCGCCTGCATAACGATCAGGAGCCGCGCCGTTTACCGGGACGCCGAAGTGGGCATTGTTACCGATAACGGAAAAAGCGAATTCGTCGGTCACCGCTTTGCCGATGAAACGAGCACCGGCGTCCAGAAGCTGTTGCACGGCACGAGCAGTTGTGGTTTTGATGCCGGAGACAGCCAGCATTGTCGGGCTGCCGGCACTTGTTGGGAAGCCTGCAACATCGAACATATCCTTGACCGAAAACGTTAAGCCGGCAAGCGGACCGTCCTCGGTGTGCGCAACATCGCAATCCGGATACGGCATGAATGCTCTGGAGTTTTCGCGTGTCCATTGCGTCATAACAATTTCCTCGAATCAACTTGCAACGCAAAGAATACAGCCTTGCGGCCTAAATCCATACAATGACGGAACGAACAGCAAGAGCGCAGGGGAAAGGCATGGCCGGACGTCCGCAGAGATTTGAACTTCGTTTGACGACACAAGAACGAGTGCGATTGGAAAAACTCATTGCTTCGTCAGAGACGGCCTCTCGTCTGCGGCAGCGTGCCCGCGTGATTTTGTTGCGTGCCGACGGCAAAACATATGCCGACATTGAAAAGGAGCTCGCAATTTCCACGCCGACGATCGCCAAAATTCTCAAGAAGTGCTTTGCCTATGGTGTTGACGAAGCTTTGGGCGATTTGGATCGAACCGGACGCAACGACGTGATTGACGCCGGCGCCAAGGCCTGGCTTGTGTCTCTGGCCTGCCAGTTTCCTGAGGATGTCCCCGAAGGTCCCGAACAGGACCGCTGGACCATCTCGGCGCTCACCGATTACGTGCAGCGGCATTGTGCGGCGGCAGGCTACGCGTCGCTTGAAAACGTCCGTAGCTCCACGGTCTGGAACATTCTGAACGACCCGACGGCCAAACCTCGGCATCTCGACTACTGTCTGGAGTGTCGGGACGAGTCGCCTTTGGAGGACAAAAAGCAGATTTTGCTTCTCTACAAGCGTATGGAACTGGTGCCGAAATTTGAGCGCGACGCATTGGGTACGGGCTTTTGTGCCGTCGAGCCCGAAGGTGCGGCCTATTCGGCCGTGATGCAGGCCGTGACGCTTGCTTCCGTTCCCGATCCGCAACCGCCGGGACCGCGTCAGGCAGGCGATGAGCGCTTTTCCGTACTTACCGGAACCGATATGCAGACCGGCAGCGTCTTTAGCCTCGTGCGCGAGGACTACACGGGCGACGCGTTTGTGGAATTTCTCAAGCAGGCCGATAGGCGTTACCCGCAGCGCTATGACATCGTGCTTGTGCTCGAAAAGTGCTGGATCTATCGCACCAAGGAAGTGCTTGAATATCTGGCAGGCTGCCGCAAAGGACGCTTTCACTTTGTGTGCGAGCACAAAAACGCCTTCTGGCTCAATCTGGTCGAATGTTTCTTAACGAAGCTCACGCGGCATGCCTTTGCCGAAATGCGCGCGCCCGACAAAAAGACATTGATCCGTCAGGTCGCCCGCTGGCTTGTGGAGCTAAATCATGAGCCCGTGGCATTTCGTTGGCCGGGAAGTTCGCAGGAAATCGCCCGCGTGCTTTGCATCGACGTCTGAATTTCTTAACTCAAGTTTCTCCATTACTTAACTTTCGTCGGGATTTCTTAACGTTATTCCGAAAAGTCGCAGTGGATTGAAAAAACAGCGGCTTTTAGACTGCCCTGGACTTTTGAAGGGGACGGATGCGTCCTCTCACGAGTCGTACAAGCGAGCAGTCGTCCCAAGAGGCGACTGACCAAGACCGAAAGAGAAAGTTTTTACCCCGGCGGTCTTTGTGCCGCGCAGATTTTCTTTCGGTACGACCCACGAAAGAAACAGGAGAAACCGTAATGAACGCCCTCCAAATTCCCATTCCGCGCAGAAGTTTTCTGCACGGTTTGACCGCTCTTGCCGCGGCCGGCTTCATGCCGATGGCTCTCGCGAAGGCCGTGGCCGACGCGATCGACGACTTCGGCAACTACACCTGGGCCGCCTGCGTCATCAACTGCGGCAACCGCTGCCCGTTGCGCGTTTATACGAAGGCCGGCAAGGTCATTCGCATTGAAACCGACAATACCATCAAGGACAGCTGCCATCCGCGTCAGATCCGCGCCTGCCTGAAGGGCCGCTCGATGCGTCAGCGCTTGTACTCGCCCGATCGTCTGCGCTATCCGATGAAGCGTGTGGGCGAACGCGGTGAGGCCAAGTTCGAGCGTATCTCTTGGGACGAAGCCTACAAGACGATTGCCAAGCGCTGGAAGGAAATCAAGGAAAAGTACGGCAACGAATCCATCTACTGGAACTACTGCAGCGGCCAGCAGTCGCTCGTCAATTCGCGCCGTGCCTGGCAGCGCCTGATGAACCTCATGGGCGGCTATCTGCGCTACTACGGTTCCTATTCTTCGGCTCAGATTTCAGCCGCGTTCCCCTTCACCTACGGTAAGAAGGCCGCCTCCGGCATTCAGGAAATCGCCAACGCCAAGCTCTACGTCGCTTTTGGCAACAATCCTTCCGTCACCCGCGGTTCGGGCGGCTCCAAGGGTTATCAGTTCCGCTGCGCGCTCGAAAAGGGCCATCCCAAGACCATCGTGATCGATCCGATCTACACGGATACGGTGGCAGGCAAGATCGATCAGTGGATCCCGATCCGCCCGGGTACCGACGCCGCGCTCGTCGAAGCCATCGCCTACGAACTCATCCGCAACAACTGGGTCGACGAAGCCTTCCTGGAAAAGTACTGCATCGGCTACAACGAAAAGACGCTGCCCAAGTCCGCTCCACCCAAGTCTGACTACAAGTCCTACATCATGGGTGCGGCCGACGGTGTGGCAAAGACGCCGGAACGCGCTTCCCGCATTACGGGCATTCCCGTTGAAACCATCGTGAAGCTTGCCAAGGAAATCGGCACCACCAAACCCGTCTTCATCGCTCAGGGCCTCGGTCCGCAGCGTCAGGCCAACGGCGAACAGACTGCTCGCGCGATTGCCATGCTGCCGATTCTGACCGGCCAGGTCGGTCTGCCCGGCACCTCCACCGGTATGGAAGAAGACGGCACAAATTGGGAACCGACCTATCTGCCCGTGGGCACCAATCCCATCAAGGCTCAGATTCCGGTGTTCCTCTGGACCGACGCCATTCTGCGAGGCGAATAGATGGACTGGATCCACGACGGCGTCAAGGGGCTCGAAGAGGGCAAGAAGCTCGGTCACAGCATCAAGATGATCGTCAATTCCGGCGGCAACACGCTCATCAACCAGCACGGCGACTGCAACTGGACGGATAAGGTGCTGCGCGACGACAGCAAGTGCGAATTCATCGTGGTGTGCGACAACATGATGACACCTTCTGCCCGCTACGCCGACATCCTGCTGCCCGATACGCTTGGTCCCGAAACGGACGACATTTGCGGCAACGGCGACTCGATGGGTGATCTTGCCTGCATCTATCCGATGCACAAGGCGGTCGATCCCGCTTTCGATCAGCGCCCGAGCTGGGAAATCTGCCGAGGCATCGCCAAGGAACTCGGTCTGGAAGAGCAGTACACGGAAGGCCGTGATCAGAAGGGCTGGATCAAGTGGTGCTACGAACAGACACGCAAGGACAATCCCGAACTGCCCGAATTCGACAAGTTCTGGAAGGCCGGCCCCACTCAGCTCTTCAATGTGAAGTGGCAGCCGATCATGTTCAAGGAATTCCGCGAAGACCCGGTGAAGAACCCGCTCAAGACGCCGTCCGGAAAGATCGAAATCTATTCCGAGGCTCTGGCCAATCTTTCCAAGACCTGGGTGCTTTCCAAGGGCGACGTCATTTCGGCTCTGCCCAAGTTCGTGCAGACCTTCGACATGCCGGGCGACAAGGCCGCCAAGAAATATCCGCTGCAGTGCTTCGGGTACCACGGTCACGGCCGCACGCACTCGACGTTCCACAATTTGCCGTGGTTGCGCGAAGTGCATCCGGATCTGGTGCTCATCAACGAACTTGACGCCAAGGTCCGCAACATTGCCGACGGCGACAAGGTGCATGTCTTTAACGACCGCGGCTGCATCGAAGTGCCCGCTCATGTCACCAAGCGCATCATGCCCGGCGTGTGCGCCGTGCCGCAGGGCGCCTGGTACAAGCCCGTCAAGAAGGACGGCAAGACGATTGACGTGGGGGCGTGCATCAATACGCTCACGGGCCATCGTCCGAGTCCGCTCGCCAAGGGCAATCCGCAGCATTCCAACCTTGTGGAAATCCGCAAGGCCTAATCCGGGAGCACAGACATGACACAACTTGGATTTTTCATTGATCTCACCAAGTGCACCGGCTGCCAGACCTGCACGGTCGCCTGCAAGGATGCACACAATTTGGAAGTCGGCCGCAATTTCCGCAAGGTTCTTGAAGCCGAGTCCGGCTCCTGGAAACAGGACAAGGCAACGGGCGCCTGGCATCAGGATGTTTGCGCCTACTACGTTTCGATCTCGTGCAACCACTGCGCCGATCCGGCCTGCGTGAAGGTTTGCCCCACCAAGGCACATTTCAAGCGCAAGGAAGACGGTCTGGTGGTGATTGACACCAAAAAGTGCATCGGCTGCGGCGCGTGCGCCATGGCTTGCCCGTACCATGCACCGGTTCTCAATCCGGTCACCAAGAAGATGAGCAAGTGCGACGGGTGCCTCAACCGCCTGCAAGCCGGTCTTCAGCCCATCTGCGTGGAATCCTGTCCGCAGCGCGCCATCGAGTTCGGCCCGATTGAAGAACTTCGCCGCAAGCACGGCAAGCTCGCTCAGATCGCTCCGCTGCCCGATCCTGCACAGACGAAACCCTCGCTCGTGATTCGACCGCCCAAGGGTATGTGATTTTGAGGGCATAAGCCGATCAGAAAGCCGCACTCGACTTCAGTGGGTCGGGGCGGCTTTTTCACGCGGCAGGGCAGACAAAAACGGCGGCGTTCCGAATTGGAAAGCCGCCGTTGTTGCTAGAGCGTCAATCGAACGCTATTTCGAAGCTTTGGCCTGCGCTTCGCGTTCGGCAAAGATTTTCTCCCAGCGCTGCACCTGCAGGCGAACCTGCGCCGGAGCCGTGCCGCCGATGTGGTTGCGGGCGGCCACGGAACCTTCGAGCGTAAGCACGTCGTAGACGTCTTCGGTGATGACGTCGGAAAATTCGCGCAGCTCTTCTAGCGAGAGATCAGCGATGTCGCAGCCGCGGTCACTTGCCAGACGCACCACGCGGCCGACGATGTCGTGAGCCGTGCGGAAGGGAACGCCGCGGCGGGCGAGGTAGTCGGCAAGGTCGGTAGCCGTCGGGTAACCAGCCAGAAGCGCCTTGCGCATTTCTTCACGGTTGGGTTCGACGCCTGCCATCATTTCGATGAACGCGCGCAGCGTGTCCTTCACCGTGTCGATGGCATCGAACACGGGTTCCTTGTCTTCCTGAAGGTCCTTGTTGTATGCCAGAGGCAGACCTTTCATGAGCATTGCCATGCTCACCAGGTCGCCCACGACGCGCGAGCACTTGCCGCGGGCCGTTTCCGGAACGTCGGGGTTCTTCTTCTGGGGCATGATGGAGCTGCCGGTCGTAAAGCGGTCGGGCAGCTTGATGAAGCTGAAGCGCTGGCTCATCCAGATGACGAGTTCTTCGGACAGGCGCGAGATGTGAATCATCACGAGGCTGGCGGCAGCCGTGAACTCGATGCCGAAGTCGCGGTCGCTCACGGCGTCGAGCGAGTTCTGGCAAACCGCTTCAAAGCCCAGAAGCTTGGCGGTCATTTCGCGGTCGATCGGGTAGGTGGTGCCGGCAAGAGCCGCGGCGCCGAGCGGACAGCGGTTGACTCGGCTGCGCAGCTGCGTCATGCGTTCGCGGTCGCGCTCGAACATTTCGACGTAGGCGAGCAGGTGGTGCCCGAAGCTTACGGGTTGGGCGACCTGCATGTGCGTAAAGCCCGGCATGAGCGTGTCGGATTCTTTGGCGGCGTTGTGCACGAGCACTTCCTGCAGGTGGCCGAGCATGGCGATGATCTGATCAATCTCGGTGCGCAGGTACAGACGAATGTCGGTGGCAACCTGGTCGTTGCGGCTGCGGCCGGTGTGCAGACGCTTGCCCGCGTCGCCGATGAGCTGCGTCAGGCGCGCTTCGATGTTGAGGTGAACGTCCTCGAGTTCAAGCTGCCAGAGGAACTTACCCGTCTTGATCTCGTCGGAAATCTGAGCCATGCCGCGTCGGATGTCGGCCAAATCCTGTTCGGAAATCACGCCGCAGGCCGCAAGCATCTGAGCGTGCGCAAGCGATCCGGCGATATCGGCGGCCGCCATGCGCTTGTCAAAGCTCACAGACTGGGTGTATCGGAGCACGAACTCGGCAACGGGTTCGGAAAAGCGGCCCGACCAGGCTTCCTTCTTGGCATGCAAAGGATCGGCTGAGTGATTGTGCGCGTCTGTCATGGCTGAAAAAATAAATTCGTATAGTGTAGGTTGTGCCGAACCGTCAGGGCGGTTGTACTGCTCCGTCAAAAGAAAGAGCGTCCCGAGGGTGCCTGAAAACAGGTTCGGATTTTTGAAAAACGCCAATAATATCAAAAGTCTCTCGCTTTTTTAGCGGCCTCAGGCAATAAATTTTGTCCAGGTCGGTTGTCTCGGAGCTTCTCTTAAGCCAGCGCGAAGAGTTGCTTTGTTAGAATCCGCGCCGAACAATGGATTGGCGGATGTTGGCGTCAATGCGCGTACTGCATCCGATCTCAGCTTGAAAGAAAGACTATGACCGAACTGAAACGCTGCGTGATCGCTACGCGCGAAAGCCCTCTGGCTATGTGGCAGGCTCTGCACGTGCAGGCTTTGCTGCGCAATCGTTACCCGGAACTGGACGTCGAAATTCTCGGCATGACCACCAAGGGCGATCAGATTCTCGATAAGACGCTCTCCAAAATCGGCGGCAAGGGATTGTTCGTCAAGGAACTGGAAGCGGCGATGCTGGAAGGGACCGCAGATTTGGCGGTGCACTCGCTCAAGGACGTGCCCATGGTGTTGCCCGAAGGCTTTACGCTGGCTGCCGTGAGCTCGCGAGAAGATCCGCGCGACGCGTTTGTGAGTCCCAAGTACGAGCGTCTGGAAGATATGCCCGCAGGCGCCCGCGTCGGTACCGCGAGCTTGCGCCGTGAACTGATGCTGCGCTCCGAATTCCCGCATCTGACGGTTCTGCCGATCCGAGGTAACGTCGGCACGCGCTTATCCAAGCTCGACAAAGGAGAATTCGATGCGCTGGTGATGGCCGGTGCCGGTCTCAAGCGCTTGAAGCTCGAAGACCGAATCCGCGAGCTTTTGCCCGTCGAAACCAGCCTGCCCGCTCCGGGCCAGGGGGCTTTGGGCATCGAAGTGCGCGCCGATCGCAAGGATTTGCTGGAGTTGCTTGCTTTCATCAACGACGAGGACATTCGTTGCGCGACCGGTGCCGAACGCGCCGTGAGCCGCGCTCTGGGCGGTTCCTGCCAGGTGCCGCTTGCCGCACACGGCATCGTTGAAAACGGTGAACTGTGGTTGCGCGCGCACGTGGGCGATCACCGCGACGGCCGCAAGATCAGCGCGGAAGCCCGCGGCAAGGCTGCTGACTTTGAAGCCGTGGCCGAACAGGTTGTTGCCGATCTTAAGGCTCAGGGCGCCGAAGCGCTTCTGGCCGAAGTGCTTGCCCAGACGAGCAAATAAGTCCGACGCTGCAAGGACTTAGCAAAGGAGCGGTTTCTCTTTGCAGGAGCCGCTTTTTTTGTATTTCGAAATCAAAACCTGTGAACTTTTGTAAAGAGGCGGGTAAAATGCGACCTCAATTAAGAATCTGATTTGGCTTTACAAAAGAAAAGCTCATGGGACTCTCTCATCAACCGGTTATTCTGATGCGCCCCGGCGCCGCCAACGATCGTCTGGCGGCCAAACTCAAAGCCGATGGCATTGAAGCCTGGTGCTGGCCGGCCTTTACGATCACGCTTCCTGAAGATCAGGAGCTCGTTGCGCAGCGACTGGCGCATCTCGACGATGTGGACATGGTGGTGCTGGCGTCGCCGGCTGCTGTGGCTGCCGTGGCGCACTGGGTGCAGGAGTGGCCCGAACACATTACGCTGGCCACCGTCGGCGAAGGCACTGCGCGCGTGATTCGTGCCGCCTGGGGTGACGACGTTCCCGTGATCTTTCCCAAGGGAGACGCAGAACAGTCAGGCAGCGAAGCGCTCTTTGATCTTTTGAAGCACACTCAAATTCCGCGCCGCGTGCTGATTGCGCGCGGTCAGACCGGTCGCGAGTGGTTGGCCGAACAGCTCACACAGCTTGGCGCCGATGTGGAAAAGTTAGCCGCCTACGTGCGCGTTCCCATTGAACTTACCACGCAGCAGATCGAGGATCTGCAAAAGGCCATTCACGGTCCGTCTCCCATCATCTACATCACGAGTTCGGATTCGGTGGCGACACTGCTGCACGCCATCCGTCCCGTGCCGGGCGCCCGCGAATGGTTCCTGCACGGCGCGGCCGTGACGATTCATCCGCGTTGCGCCGAACGCTTGCGCGAAGCCGGTTTCGTGCATGTGGAAATCACCGGCACGCTCGACGAGCGAGTGCGCGAACACATCGTTTCCAATTTGCTGCGTCTGACGTAGCCAGAGGAGACTGGGCGAGGCTAAGATTCCGACAACTGCTTGCCAAATCAAGCGGTTGCAACTAAAATCTCGCCCCTTGAAGTCGGCCCGTTCAAGTCAACGGGCTGTTTTTTGCAATTCCAAATAGAGAAGTTGAGAAATGGGTCTTGCCCGAGTGACCGCCGGCCGCGATCTGCCGCGCGACTTTAATGTGATTGTTGAAATTCCGGCCAATTCCGCTCCGATCAAGTACGAAGTGGACAAAGAGTCGGGTGCCCTGTTTGTCGATCGTTTCGTCGGTACGGCGATGCACTATCCCTGCAATTACGGCTATATTCCGCAGACGATTGCAGACGACGGCGACCCGGTTGACGTGTGCGTTCTGACGCCCTTCCCGCTGATGACCGGTACCGTGTGCCGCTGCCGCGCCGTGGCCGTGCTCGTGATGGAAGACGAAGGCGGCATCGACTGGAAGATTCTTGCCGTGCCCGTGAGCAAGGTCTGTCTGCGTTACGCCAAGTGGAAGAGCGCCGACGACGTTCCTGCCGACGTGCTCGATCAGATCCGTCACTTCTTCGAACACTACAAGGACCTCGAACCCGGCAAGTGGGTGAAGGTCAAGGGCTGGAAGAGCCCTGAAGAAGCCGAAAAGCTGATCATGGAAGGCGTCCACGGCTACGAATCGATGGAAGTCAAGCCCAAGACGGCCTAATTCCGTTTGCGGTTTTCTCCGAAATGAGTCCCTCGCTTTGAAAAAAAGCGGGGGCTTTTCGTATCCGGCGGCCGTGGCGGCGTTATAGTTTTCGCGCCTCTCAACCCACAACCATGAAACAACTGCCGTCAACTACCCCGCTCTAAAGAGCGAGGCTTGATCAAGGCCTTGGTTGACTAGCCTCAGGCCACCCAAAAGGCGGACTACGTTGGTTGGGAATGCATAGGCACCGCGGGATGTCAATCCTAGTCCCGCGCTCTGCGGTTCGCGGTTAAAAGCTCTGAGAGGTAGGAGCGGTGCCGCGAACAGGTAAACCTCTTCCAACATTGGCGAAGGATTTCAACCGGTCGAAAGACCGAGGAACCAAATCTTGAGAGTATTTGTTGTAAACAAACGAGGACAGCCCCTGATGCCGTGCTCACCGGCAAAAGCAAGGCTGCTTCTCAAAGAGAAGAAAGCAATCGTCAAAAGGCGCACGCCTTTTACGATTCAACTTACGATCGCAACGGGCGAAGCAAAGCAGCCTGTAGCGCTTGGCGTGGATTCCGGCTACAAGCACATTGGTCTTTCGGCCACAACCGAAAAGGCCGAACTCTATGCTTCGGAAGTCGAACTGCGTCAAGACATCACGGATCTTTTGTCTGCCCGTCTTGCTTTGCGCCGCTCTCGCCGCAGCCGCAAGACGCGCTACCGTGCGCCTCGTTTCGACAACCGTGTAGCAAGCAAGCGCAAAGGCTGGCTTGCACCTTCGGTGGAAAACCGCATTGCGGCGCACATGTCGCGTGTAGAAGCGGTCATGCGGGTCTTGCCGGTGACTGCCATAACCGTCGAAACAGCGGCGTTTGACACGCAACTGCTAAAGAACCCGGACATTGCCGGAGAGGCGTACCAACAAGGCGAACAGCTCGGATTTTGGAACGTGCGGGAATACGTACTTTTCCGAGACGGACACGTTTGCCAGCACTGCCGCGGGAAGTACAATGATCCGATACTCAATGTTCACCACATTGAGAGCCGACGGACCGGAGGCGATGTGCCGAACAATCTCATCACGCTGTGCGAGACCTGTCACAAGGCTTTCCATCGAGGGGAAATCGAACTCAAAGTCAGGCGAGGAAAGTCGTTCAAAGCAGAAACCTTCATGGGCATCATGCGTTGGACGCTCTTTGAGCGTTTGAAAAAGGCTCACCCGGAACTCAGAGTTCGCAACACCTACGGTTATCTCACAAAGCACAAGCGCATCTCACACGGAATCGCAAAGAGCCACTGTGCAGACGCGTACTGCATTGCGGACAACCTTGGTGCAAAGCGACTGGAGGGCTTTTTCTTTCAAAAGCAAACCCGAAAGCATAACCGGCAGATCCACAAGCTGTCGATCCTGAAAGGCGGATTGAGAAAGAAGAACCAGGCTCCCTACGAAGTCAAAGGCTTCCGCCTTTTCGACAAAGTGATTTGCAAAGGTGAAGAAGCATTCATCTTTGGGCGAAGGACTTCGGGAAGTTTTGATGTGCGCCGGCTTGACGGTACGCGGATTCCCGCCGGTATTAACTACAAAAAGTTGAGGCTGCTGGAACCTCGAACCACCTACTTAACAGAATTTAGAATGGAGGCGGCGCTTCCTCCCCTGCATGAATGCAGGGGTTTCCGCGCTGAATTTCTATGATCGATAGCCCGTTCGTATACCTGGCCCAGACCAATCCTGTTGCCTGCGATTTGGAGGGCAACGCCAAACAGATCCTTGACGCCGCTAAAACGGCTCACGAACTCGGTGCGTCTATCTGCGTGACGCCTGCCATGTCGCTCACCGGATGGCCGCTTGAAGGGTGGCTCGAGCGCGAGGACTTCTGGATGTCCCTTGAAGAGGCGATCAACGGGCTCGCGCAAGCGCTCTGCCGCCAGTCGCGGGACGGAAAAATCGTGCTTGTCGGTGCGCCGAGTCGATCCGAAGGAAAAATCAATCGCTCGATCTACGTTTTGGGTAGCGGCGAGATTTTCAAACGTATCGATAAACCGCTGCAGGGAGGCTGTGTTCTTGAGAACGCTCGTTCCATACATAATCACTCCGGAGTGGAGGTGAATTACTGCTTTGCGGATGATCTGACGGATGAATCCTTCGTGCGTGCGCTTAAGGCCGACGACGTTGGACTCGTCTGCGCGCTGGACTTCGGTCTGTTTGACTCGGGCGACTGCGCAAGGCGTCGGGAATTGATGATGGACAACTGTGCTCGCGAGGGGATTGCGTTTGCCGTTGCCAATCAGGCTGGGGGCCAGGACGACGTCATTTACGAAGGTCGCAGTTTTGCCGTCAATTGCAAAGGTCGTGAGACGGTGCGTCTCAAGGCCTTCGAGGCTGATGAAGGGGCGGTAACAGTCTCTAATCTCTTTGAGGACAAGGCGACGACACTTGCTCGGGAGTCCGGTCGATACGAAACGCTTTTTTCCGCACTGGTGTGTGCCGTGCGCGACTACGCCAGCAAAAACCGTTTTACCGATGCCGTATTGGGGCTTTCCGGGGGCGCCGACAGTGCCTTGGTGGCGGCCATTGCCGTCGAAGCACTCGGTAAAGAACACGTTCACGCCGTGATGATGCCCACGCGCTACACCTCGGACTTGAGCCTGAAATTGGCTAAGGATTGTGCAGAGAACCTGGGCATCGACTACCGTGTGCGTCCGATCGGTGCCATCTACGATGCAGCCAAGTCTATTCTTGCGGATGACTTTGCGGGAACTGACGAAGGTCTTGCCGAAGAAAACCTGCAGGCCAGAAGCCGAGGGCTTCTCCTGATGGCTCTTTCCAACAAGTTCGGGTGGCTGACACTTGCCACCGGCAACAAGTCCGAAAGTGCCACGGGATACTGCACGCTATACGGTGATACGGTCGGCGGCTACGCTCCCATCAAGGATGTGTTGAAGACGGATGTATGGGAGATGCTGCGTACCTACAACGTTATGAAGGGCAGAGAAGTGATCCCAGAGGAAATTATCACGCGTCCGCCTTCTGCAGAATTAAAGGAAGGGCAGACGGACGAATCGGCGCTGATGCCCTATGCCGAGCTTGACGCGATTTTGCGCGGATTGCTCGAAGAGGGGAAAAGCGCGGCTGAACTGCAAGCTCTGGGCCACAACGCCGACAACGTGCGTCGCGTCATCAAGCTTTGGCTTCGCAGTGAGTACAAGCGGGCGCAGTGCCCGGTCGGCCCCAAAGTGAGCCGCGCGATGCTCGGACGAGACGTGAGACTTCCGATTACGAGCCGCCCGAGCCTACAGTAAATGGTAAAGTTACGCATCGAAGCGCAAAAGCGCTGGCACGAATGGATTTAGCCGCTGAAGAAGGATAGGAAGTCTCATGAAACTCGTTACCGCAATCGTCAAGCCCTTTAAATTGGATGAAGTTCGCGAAGCGTTGGCTGAACTCGGCGTCAATGGCCTTACCGTGACCGAAGTCAAGGGATTCGGCCGTCAGAAGGGGCACACGGAGCTCTATCGCGGTGCCGAATACGTGGTGGACTTCCTCCCCAAGGTCAAGATCGAAGCGGCAGTTCCCGACGATCTGCTCGAACAGTGCCTCGAAGCGATTCAAAAGAGTGCCCGCACCGGCAAGATCGGAGACGGCAAGATCTTCGTCTTTGACATTGAACAGGCCATTCGCATCCGTACCGGTGAAACGGGCGACGCAGCTGTGTAACGAGGCAGAAAAACGGCACAAAAAAAGCCCCGTCGGAGAAATCCTTCGGGGCTTTTTCGGCCTGACGCAGCGCGCTGCGTCAGGTTTCAGATCAAATGCCGATTACTGAACGGTACGGGTGCCGATCACTTCGATCACGGCACGACGGTTCGGGGCGAGGCACTTGATGAGGTCCTGCATATTGCGGATCTGGCTGCCGGCTGCGGGCTTCGGGCAGTTCACGACAGGATCGGCGGCACCACGGCCTTCGGTCTGGATCAGTCCGCTGTCAACACCCTTTTCGGTCAGGTAGGTCTTGACGGATTCTGCACGGCGTTCGGACAGCTGCTGGTTGTAGGCGTCCTTGCCGAGGCGGTCAGCGTAGCCGGTCGTGAGGATCACTTCAACGTCCATGCCGGCCATACGGCTCACGAGCTGATCGAGCATGTTGCGGCCGTCAGCGGAGAGCTTGTCGCTGTCAAAGGCAAACAGCGTATCGGCAGCGAGCGTCACCTTGGCAACGCGCGGTTCTTCAACGGGAGCAGCCTTCGTGCAGGCGGCGGCAGACAGGATGTCCTTGTCGCAGGTGCAACCGTAGCCGTCCGGACCGCCCTGTTCAGCCAGAGCCGGGGTCCAGAAGCTGGTGCGCCAGCAAAGACCGGTGGAGTTCGTCACAACCTTGTTCTGGGAGTCCAGAACGTAGGGAATGACGGTGTCGGAAGCCATTGCGCTACCGGCAGTGGCCATCAACACAGCAGCGGCGAGGCCGCAAAGCTTGATCGAAGTCTTCATATTTACGCTTCCTTTCTTGGTATGCAAAGACGGGCACTGCACTGTTTCGTCGGTGTGTCCCGCGTCTGCCGGGGTTGTATCCGGCGCGGTTGGGGTCAAAGGCCCAAAATCAACTTTTGCGAAAGCTCCTTTTCAAGAGCATACGCAAGCCGCTTCCGTCTCCGAAAAGACGGAACTTTGTCCGTATTGTGCCGCATATTGAATGAAAAGGAGAAGAGTCAGGCAACAAAATTTGCGAAAACCCCGATTTTTGTCGCAAAAATGTTCTGATAAGCAGACGGTTATGCGGAAATTGCACCATCCGACCTCGTCCGAGAGGGCCTAAATCGCTTCACGCGCCGTTTTGATGCCTTGGCGCGCGTTTTCTGGAAACCGGACTTGAAGCCCGCCGAGTCGAAGATCGCCGCAAACGCGTTTTTTGAGATCTGAAACTGTAAAATGCCAAAGGTTCTGCCGCGGGGATCAAGGGGTGCTGTGCGCCTTGCTTTGTCCTGCGGCGAAAATCAATTGCAAGCGCATGGCGAATAAACGCGCAGGCGCTTTGATCTATCGGGTTACCATGGATACGAACGACGACAACAAGCTTAATCAGGACAATGCCCAGGGCGAAGCCAACGGCATGCCGATTTCCTATTCTCTGGAAACGCTGCCGGTTTCTCTTGAAACCGAAATGAAGCGCTCCTACCTTGATTACGCCATGAGCGTGATCGTTGGGCGTGCGCTGCCCGACGTGCGCGACGGCTTTAAGCCCGTGCACCGCCGCGTGCTTTTTTCCATGCACGAACTGGGCAACGACTTCTCGCACGCCACGAAGAAGTGCGCCCGTATTGTGGGTGACGTCATCGGTAAATATCACCCGCACGGCGATCAGGCTGTCTATCAGACGTTGGTGCGTTTGGCTCAGGACTTCTCCATGCGCTATCCGCTCGTTTGGGGCCAGGGCAACTTCGGTTCGATCGACGGCGACGGCGCGGCGGCCATGCGTTACACCGAATGCCGCCTGGCTCGCATTGCCGACGCGATGCTCGACGACCTGGAAGAGGATACGGTCGATTTCGTTCCCAACTTCGACAATTCCGAAAAAGAACCCTCCGTTTTGCCCGCACGTCTGCCCAATCTTCTCGTGAACGGTTCGGCCGGCATTGCCGTGGGCATGGCAACCAACATCCCGCCGCATAACCTGCGCGAGACGATCGACGCGTGCCGACACCTGCTGCACAATCCCGATGCGAGCATCGACGAACTCATCGCCCGTATGCCGGCGCCCGACTTCCCGACCGGCGCGATCATCTATGGTTTGAAGGGCGTGCACGAGGGCTACCGCACCGGTCGCGGCCGCGTGATCATGCGCGCGCACACGCATTTTGAGGAAACGAAGTCCGGCCGACAGATGCTCGTCGTCGACGACATTCCCTATCAGGTCAACAAGAAGGTGCTCGTCGAATCGATCGCCCGCCTGATGCGCGACAAGAAAATCGAAGGCATCAGCGAGCTGCGCGACGAATCGAGCAAGTCCGTGCGCATCGTGATGGAACTCAAGGCCGGTACGTTCGGCGAAGTGGTGCGCAACAACCTCTTTAAGCTCACGCAGCTGCAGTGGACGTTCGGCATCAACATGGTGGCGCTCGTCGACGGCCGCCCGCGCGTGCTCAACCTGCGCGAAATCATCGAAGCCTTCCTGCGTCATCGCCGAGAAGTCATCAATCGCCGCACGATCTTCCGTCTGAACAAGAACCGCATGCGCGGCCATATTCTCGAAGGTCAGGCCGTGGCGCTTTCAAACCTCGACGAATTCCTGCGCATCATCCGCAACGCTCCCAATCCGCCGATTGCCCGCGAACAGCTCATGTCGCGCGGCTGGAAGTCGGATCTGGTCTCGGGCCTTCTGAACGCCGCCTTCAATCCGCAGGACTACCGTCCGCAGGACATTGATGCCTGCTACGGTCTGCTCTCCGACGGCTTGTATCACCTGAGTCCCGTGCAAGCCGACAAGATTCTGCAGATGGCTCTGCAAAAACTCACCGGTCTGGAACAGGACAAGATCAACGAAGAGTATCGTCAGGCCAACGCTCAGATCACCGATCTGCTTGACATCCTTGCCCGTCCCGAGCGCGTCGTGCAGATCATGGACGCGGAACTTGCCGAGCTCAAGGACAAGTTCGGCGACGAACGCCGCTCGGAAATCGATCCGTCGGGCGATCCGAACTTCAATCCGCTCGACTTCGTGCCGGAAGAAACGATGGTGGTGACGCTTTCCCGTGAAGGCTACATCAAGCGCCAGTCGCTTACCGAATACCGCAGCCAGCGTCGCGGCGGTCAGGGCAAGGCCGCTGCCAAGCTCAAGGAAGGCGACGAGATCGACCGCATCATCACGGCCAGCAGCCACGACCAGGCCCTGTGCTTCAGCAACTTCGGCCGCGTCTACGCCTTGCCGATCTACCAGATTCCGGAAGGCTCCCGTACGAGCAAGGGCAAGGCGATCGTGAACTTGCTCGACATCGCCGAAGGCGAATCGATCATGACGATTCTGCCGGTGAGCCGCTTTGACGAATCGCACTACGTGTTCCTTGCAACCGTCAACGGCGTGATGAAGAAGACGTCGCTTAAGGAATTTGCGGTGATCAAGCGCATGGGCAAGGCTGCCATTACGCTTGACGACAACGACAGCATCCTTACGGCTGTGATCACGGACGGAACGCAGGACATCATGGTCTTCGGCAGCAACGGCAAGGTGCTTCGCTTTGACGAAAACGAAGTGCGTCCGATGGGGCGTACCGCCCGCGGCGTGCTCACGATGAAGCTGCCCGAAGGTCACAAGTGCGTCAGCATGTTTGCCGTGCACGCCGATACGAACATGGAAGTGCTCACGGTCTGCGCCAACGGCTACGGCAAGCGCACGCCGCTGGCAGATCATCCCAAGCACGGCCGCCGCAGTCAGGGGCAGATCGCGATCATGACGAGCGAACGCAACGGTGAGCTTGTGTCCGCCACGCTTGTGAACGTTGAAGACACCGTGTTGGTGCTCACCAACAACGGCCGCATGATTCGCACGACCGTCGAGTCGATTCGACAGTCGGGTCGTGCCACGCAGGGCGTCAAGCTCATGGAAACGCTTGACGAAACGGTTGTGAGCGTAACCCGTGTAGCCAACGAAGACGCGGAGGACGTTTCGACGGACGCCGAATCGCACGGTGCCTCGGCACTTGCCGGTGAAGCGACTGTCGCCTCAGGTGAATTACCTGTACCGTCAAACGACGAGAACGGCGAAAATGAGTAACCGATAACAAGTCGCCCTGTGCGGTTGTCGTTCCGTGCAGGGCGTTTTTTCAGTGATCGGTGACAAGGCGCTCCGACAGCGGACATCGTTTGGAATAACAACTCATCAGGAGCGCGGCGTCGAACCACCCCTCGGAGTTCGAGAGCCGCGGAAAGTGAAAAAATGAATCGCGTATATAACTTTTCGGCAGGCCCCGGCGTGCTGCCGGTTCCCGTTCTCGAAGAAGTCGCCAAGGAGTTTCCTGACTATCACGGCACAGGCATGAGTCTGGTGGAGATGAGCCACCGCGGTCAGATTTTTTCGCAGATCATCCGCGAAACGCGAGACCTGTTGCGCGAACTTTTGAGCGTGCCGGAGACCCATGACATTCTCTTTTTGCAGGGCGGCGGGCACATGCAGTTTGCGATGGTGCCCTTAAATCTTCTGGGTGCCGCGGCAGAAGCCTCGTACATCGTGAACGGCGTCTGGTCGAAAAAGGCTGCGGCCGAAGCCGGCAAGTTCTGCCGCGTGAGCGTGATCGGAACGCCTTCGCGCGCTCAGGTGCCGCATCCCGACAGCATCAATGTTCCCAACGATGCCGCTTATCTCTATTACTGCATGAACGAGACCGTCAACGGTTTGGAATTCAACTACATTCCCCAGTGTCCGGACTGCGTACCGCTGGTCAGTGACGTGAGCAGCAACTTCCTGTCGCGCTCGATCGACTTCCAGCGCCATGCCCTTGTTTTTGCGGGGGCTCAGAAAAACTTCGGTCCGGCTGGTCTCACGGTCGTGATCGTGCGCCGAGATCTCCTGGGCCTTGCCGGAGAAACCTGTCCCACGATGCTCAACTACGAGGTGCACAGCCAAGCGGGCAGCATGTACAACACGCCGCCCACCTTCGCGATCTGGGTTGCCAACCTTGTGTGCAAGTGGCTCTTGAGCGAAGGCGGAGTGGAGGTGATGAACGAGCGCGCCCGCATGCGCTCGCAGATGATCTACAAAGCCATTGACGGCAGCGACGGTTTCTACACGAATACGATTCCGCCCAACGCCCGCTCGCGCATGAACGTGGTGTTCAACCTGCGCGAAGAGGCGCTCACCGACTTGTTCGTCAAGGAGGCGGCCGACGCCGGGCTCGTCAATCTCAAGGGGCACCGTCTGGTCGGCGGACTGCGTGCTTCGCTCTACAACGCGCTGCCTGTGCAGGCCGCGCAGGTCTTGGCCGATTTCATGGCGGACTTTGCGTCCCGCCACGCCTAAGAGAAAAACGAAAAAAAGAAAAATAGGGAGTACAAAAATGACCGAACCCACCGTGAGCAACGGTAGCATCGAAGAACTGCGCAAAGTGATCGATGCGACCGATGCCGAGCTCTTCGGACTTCTGGAAAAACGCGCCAAGCTTGCGCGATCAATCGGAAAACTCAAGGCTGCCGGGGCCGTGTACAAGCCCGAGCGCGAGCGCGAGATTTTTGAGCGTACCGTGGCGAGAGCCAAGACCGAGGGCACGCTGATGAGCGAAGAGGCGATCCGCAGCATCGTGCGCGAAATCATTTCTGCCTGCCGTGCCGTCGAGGCGATGCCGCGCGTGGCTTTTCTGGGGCCTCGGGGCACCTTCACCGAAGAGGCGGTGATCCGTCAGTTCGGGTCGAGCGTCAAGGCTCTGCCCTGCGGAAGTCTCGACGAGGTGTTTCATGAGGCCGCAAGCGGCACCGCTGATTTTGCCGTCGTACCGGTGGAAAACAGTACCGAAGGCATCGTGACGCGCACGGCCGATTTGCTTCTCACCACGCCCCTGAAAGTAATCGGTGAGGTCAACGTGGCGGTGCACCACAATCTGATGAACCGCTCGGGCAAGCGCGAAGACATCGTCGAGGTGCATGCGCACCCGCAGGCGCTTGCGCAGTGCCGCCTGTGGCTGATGACGCATCTGCCGCAGGCAAAGCTTGTGCCTTCGAGCTCCAACGCGCAGGCCGCCAAAGAAGCGACAGCTGACCCGAAGGTGGCGGCTTTGGCAGCTGAACGCGCTGCCGCGCTCTATGAACTTCACATCGCCGCGCACGCCGTTGAAGACGATCCGCGCAACTGCACGCGCTTTTTGGTGCTCGGCAAAGAATCCTGCGGCAAGGCGCAAAACGTGCTGCATAAGACCAGCCTCATTTTCTCGGTGCCCAACCGCGCGGGTGCGCTTCTGGATGCTCTCGCGCCCTTTGCCAAGTACAAGGTTTCGATGGTGCGACTTGAAAGCCGCCCGGCACGAAACGGTGCCTGGGACTATAACTTCTACGTGGATGTCGACGGACATATCGAAGACGAACCCATTTCCAAGGCTGTTGAAGAGCTCGGACAGATCGCTTTGTACTTAAAGATTCTCGGTTCCTACACGGCGGCCTATTGATCGGAAAAGCGCCCGGAACAAACAGAAGGGGAAAATAGACATGCAAGGTTTTGTGGCCAGAAAGGCGCTTGAGGCGATCAGCCCATACGTCGCAGGCAAACCCATTGAAGAGACGGCGCGTGAATACGGACTGGATCCCGCGCGCATCGTCAAGCTCGCAAGTAACGAAAATCCACTCGGAATGTCGCCTAAGGCAAAGAACGCTGCGATGCAGGCGCTCGTAAACGGCACTCGTTACCCGGATGGTGCTGCGCAGGTCGTGCGTGAGGCGGCTGCGGTCTTTGCGGGCGTCTCGCCCGATGAAGTGATCGTCGGAAACGGCTCCGATGAAATTTTGGGGCTGATTGCCCGCACGGTATTGGCGCCCGGTGATCGCTGCGTTTATTCACAGTATTCCTTCTCCGTTTATGAGCTCAGCGCTCAAGAGTGCGCAGCCCAATGTGTGGAAGTGCCCGCCAAGGATTTCCACGTGGATTTGGATGGCCTGCTGGCAGCGACTGACGTCAACACGCGTCTGATCTACATCACCAATCCCAATAACCCGACGGGACTGCCCCTGGAGCCGGCGGCGCTCTTTAATTTTCTGGAGCGCGTCCCCGAGAAGTGCGTCGTGGTGCTCGATGAAGCCTATACGGATTTCATGGACGAAAAACTCAGGACAGACAGTTTCGCTTGGGTCAAAAAATTCCCGAATCTGCTGGTGACGCGCACCTTCTCCAAGGCTTACGGTTTGGCGGGGCTGCGTGCGGGTTTCGGAGTGGCGAACAAGGAACTCATCGAAATGATGAACCGCATTCGTCCGCCCTTTAACATGAATTCGGCTGCACAGGCAGCGGCTGTGGCCGCGCTCGAAGATCAGGCGTTTTTAAAGACCGTTGTGGACAGCAATACTAAAGAACGCGCTCGCCTGGCGGCGTTTTTCAATGAACTGGGATTGGATCAGCTGCCGTCGCAAGCCAATTTCATCATGGTGCGCGTCGGCCCCAAGGCAGCTGAAATCAACGAGGCGATGCTGCGCCGCGGCGTGATTCTGCGTCCGCTCAAGAGCTATGGGTTGCCCGAATACATGCGTATCTCAGTGGGTTCGCGCGAAGAAAACGATATTTTCATGAAGGCGTTTCGCGAGGCGCTTTCAGTGAAATAAGCAGTAAAGAAAGGAAGTTTCAACAATGCGTTTGGCCTTGATTGGCGTGGGTTTGATCGGCGCTTCTGCAGCTTGGGCCATGAAGCGCGGCGGCGTTTTCGAGACGGTGTCGGCGTTTGACCTGTCGGCTCAAAGTGCGCGCAAAGCAGTGGAAATGGGTATTGCCGATACGGCGGCCGATACGCTTGAAGCGTGCGTTCAGGGAGCCGATGCCGTACTGGTTGCCGTGCCTGTCCTCGCCATTGAAAAGGTCATGGCGCAGATCGAGCCTTTCCTGAGAGACGAGACGCTTGTGACCGACGTCGGCTCAGTGCGCGGAGTTGTGATCGAGGGCGCTCGCCGTGCGCTCAAGGAAAAGTTCGTCAACTACGCGCCCGTTCACCCCATCGCGGGCGGAGAAATGCCCGGAGTGGACTACGCCGACGCCGATCTTTTCGTGGGCGCCAAAGCGATTTCCACGCCTGTTGCAGACATCGGCGATCGTGCCGTGCAGTTCTGGGAAAATGCCTGGAAGACGGCGGGCAGCGACTTGCTGCGCATGACGCCCGAAGAGCACGACGCCGTGTTTGCTTCCGTTTCGCATTTGCCGCATCTGCTCTCCTACGCGATGGTTGATTCCATCCTCAACACGGGCAGCGCCGAGCGCAAATTGTCTCTGGCCGGGGCCGGTTTTCGGGACTTCACTCGCATTGCGGCGTCCAGTCCGGAAATGTGGGTGGATATTTTCCGGGCCAACAAAAAGGCCGTGCTCGAAGCTCTGTCCTATTTCGAAAAGGATCTGGCGCTGCTGCGCCAAGCCGTTGAAAACGATGAAATCGAGGTGACGCGCGCGATCTTTGCGCGTGCGGCCGAAGCACGGCGCCGCATTGCTCCCCATTTGCCTCCCAAACGAAAGTAAAAGGTAGTCATGACGCAGTCCTGTGAAGTTTCTCGTCGCCCAGAAAGCATCACGATCGAACCGGTGAGCGCCGCTTCGGGAACGGTGCGGCTGCCGGGCAGCAAATCAATCTCCAACCGCGCTCTTTTTCTGGCGGCAATGGCGCAGGGGAAAACAACGCTTACCGGACTGCTCAGAGCCGACGACACCGAGCGTATGATCGAAGCGCTCCAAGCGTTGGGGATCGAGGTTGCGTTTGAGGCCGACACGCGTGTGACGGTCACGGGATGCGGCGGACGCATTCCCGTCAAAAGCGGGGAGCTTTTTATCGGCAACGCCGGCACCGCCGCACGCACTTTGACGGCGCTGTTGGCTTTTGCGGGGGGCACCTATCGGCTCGACGGCATCGCGCGCATGCGCGAGCGTCCAATCGGCGATCTGCTTGAAGCCTTGCGCAGCCTCGGCGCCAAGGTCACGTGCGAGGCAAACGACGGTTTTCTGCCGCTTCGGTTTGAGCCCGCACGTTGTGAAGGTAATCGCGTGAGCGTGCGCGGCAACGTGTCGAGCCAATACCTGACGGCGCTTTTGATGTTGGCGCCTTCGGTTGCCTCCGACGAGGGCTTTTGGATCGACATCGAAGGCGAACTCATCAGCCGCCCTTACGTTGCGATGACCGTGCGCATGATGCGCGACTTCGGGATTGAGGCCAAGGAAACGTCGACGGGATTTTGGGTGCCGCGCGGCACCTATCGGGCTCAATCCTCCTATAAGGTGGAAGCCGATGCGTCGGCGGCCAGTTACTTTCTGGCGTTGGGGGCTCTGACGGGCGGCCCCGTGACGATCACGGGTGTCGGCAAGGATTCCATGCAAGGGGATGTGGCGTTTGCCGATGCCCTGGAAACCATGGGAGCAGTCGTCGAAAAAACGGACGATTCGATCACGGTCCGGCGCGATAAAAAACAACCGCTCAAAGGCTTGAGACTGGATTGCACCGCCATTCCCGATGCGGCCATGACGTTTGTGCCGATGGCGCTCATGACGCAGGGCGCCGTGCAGCTGACCGGCATCGGCAGCTGGCGCGTAAAGGAAACCGACCGCCTTGCCGCCATGGCCTGCGAAATGCGCAAGTTCGGGGCCGTGGTGCAGGAGGGGTCAGACTTCATCGTTGTGAGTCGTTCTGAGGAAGGAATGTTGAAAAACGCCACGGTCGACACCTACGACGACCACCGCATGGCCATGAGTCTGGCGCTGGCCGCCTGTGCGGGGGTGACCGTGACCGTCAACGATCCGGGCTGTACGGCCAAGACCTATCCGGACTATTTCGAAGCGTTCGGGCGGCTCACCGCGCATCGGTGAGAGCCGAAGACAAAAAAGGCGTCGGCTCGTAGAATATCGCCTTTCGAACCTCGCTCAAAGGTGTTGAAGTGACACAAGCAAATCCGATTCCCGTCATTGCCATCGACGGTCCGAGCTCGAGCGGCAAAGGTACGGTGGCTGCGGCTTTGGCCGAAAAACTGGGCTTTCATTATCTGGACAGCGGTGCTTTGTATCGGCTCACGGCGCTCTCGGTTCTCAAGGCCGGAGTCAATCCCGATGATGAATCCGCATGCGAAACCGTTGCCCGCGCCATGAAGCCCGTTTTTAAGGAAGGCAGGATTTTCCTTGAGGGCGAGGATGTCACGCAGGCCATTCGAGCCGAGGAAGTGGGTTTGACGGCTAGCCGTGTGGCCGCTTTGCCCGCCGTGCGGCAGGCGCTGACCGACCTGCAGCGCAACGCGCGTCAGGCCCCGGGGTTGGTTGCCGACGGTCGCGACATGGCAAGCGTCATCTTCCCGGATGCGGTTTTGAAAGTCTTTTTGACGGCTACGCCCGAAGCGCGCGCAAAAAGACGCTTTAATCAGTTGATTGTCAAGGGAATTTCTGCTAACCTAAGCGACCTTACTCGTGATCTGGCCGAGCGGGATCGCCGCGACCGGGAGCGCAAGGCTGCGCCTTGTGTGCCGGCGCCGGACGCAAAAGTTCTTGACAACTCCGATCTGAACATCGAGCAGACGCTCGAGACGGTCTATCGGTGGTACCGGGAGCTGTGCGCCTGATTTTCGCTTGGCCGCCGCGAAGTAAGACAGAATTTTTTTTCGGAATGCCGGGACGGGGCTCGGCATTCTTTAATTTTGCAAACACCACCGACTGACGGCTTAAAAACCGGTACCCCGGGTCGGTGAGATTTCAACGTTTTTTATTTTCATGTCCAACACTACCAATACCGAATCTTTTGCCCAGCTTTTTGAGGAAAGCCTCGCTAAGCAGGAAATGCGTCAGGGTGAAGTCATCACCGCCGAAGTGCTGCGCGTCGAACACAACTTCGTGGTTGTGAACGCCGGCCTGAAGTCCGAAGCCTATGTGCCCATCGAAGAATTCAAGGACGACCTCGGTGAAGTGACCGTTCAGCCCGGCGACTTCGTTTCCGTGGCAATCGAATCGGCCGAAAACGGTTTCGGCGAAACGGTTCTCTCCCGCGACAAGGCCAAGCGCCTGGCCGCCTGGATGAACCTCGAACAGGCTCTGGAATCCGGCGAACTCGTCACCGGTACCATCACCGGCAAGGTCAAGGGCGGCCTCACCGTCATGACCAACGGCATCCGTGCCTTCCTGCCGGGCTCTCTCGTCGACACCCGTCCTGTCAAGGACACCACCCCGTTCGAAGGCAAGACCCTCGAATTCAAGGTGATCAAGCTCGACCGCAAGCGCAACAACGTGGTGGTTTCCCGCCGCGCTGTCGTGGAAGCCAGCATGGGCGAAGAACGCGCCAAGCTGCTCGCCACGCTCAAGGAAGGCGCCATCGTCAAGGGCATCGTCAAGAACATCACCGACTACGGTGCGTTCGTTGACCTCGGCGGCATCGACGGCCTGCTGCACATCACCGACCTCGCATGGCGCCGCGTGCGTCACCCGAGCGAAGTGGTGACCGTCGGTCAGGAAATCGAAGCCAAGGTCCTCAAGTTCGACCAGGAAAAGAGCCGCGTTTCCCTCGGCCTCAAGCAGTTGGGCGAAGATCCGTGGATCGGCATTGCTCGCCGCTACCCGCAGAACACCCGTCTGTTCGGCAAGGTGACCAACATCACCGACTACGGTGCCTTCGTTGAAATCGAAACCGGCATCGAAGGTCTCGTGCACGTGTCCGAAATGGATTGGACCAACAAGAACGTTGATCCGAAGAAGATCGTTCAGCTCGGCGAAGAAGTCGAAGTCATGGTTCTCGACATCGACGAAGACCGTCGCCGCATCAGCCTCGGCATGAAGCAGTGCAAGGCCAACCCCTGGGAAGAATTCAACCAGAGCTTCAAGAAGGGCGATAAGGTCAAGGGCCAGGTTAAGTCGATCACCGACTTCGGCGTGTTCATCGGCCTGCCCGGCGGCATCGACGGTCTGGTTCACCTCTCCGACCTCTCCTGGAACGAACAGGGTGAAGACGCCGTGCGCAAGTACAAGAAGGGCGACGAACTCGAAGCCGTGGTTCTCGGCATCGACACCGAACGTGAACGCATCAGCCTGGGCATCAAGCAGCTCTCCGGCGACCCGTTCACCGACTTTGCCGGTTCCCACGAACGCAACACGATCGTCAAGGGTACTGTCAAGAGCGTTGACGCCAAGGGCGCCGTGATCGATCTCGGCAACGACACCGAAGGCTACCTGCGCGCTTCCGAAATCTCTTCCGAACGCGTTGAAGACGCCACCACCCAGCTCACGGTTGGTCAGGAAGTCGAAGCTCTGATCACCAGCGTGGATCGCAAGAACCGTTCGATCCAGCTCTCGATCAAGGCCAAGGACGCCGCCGAAGCTCGCAAGGCTCTCGATCGCGTTAACTCCGACGCCAGCGCCGGTACGACCAACTTGGGCGCTCTGCTCAAGGCCAAGCTCGAGCAGAAGTAATCGGGGGTTCGTATGCGAGCCTTGACGAAATCAGAGTTGATTTCGCGGGTTTTCGGACGCCATCCGATGCTTTCCGGCCGCAACGCCGACGAAGCCGTCAACATCGTTTTGCGATCGATGGTTTGCGCTCTGAGCCGTGGTATGCGAGTCGAAGTTCGCGGATTCGGTAGCTTCTCCGTGAAGTACCGCCCCGCGCGCGACGGCCGCAATCCGCGGACCGGCGAAGCGGTTAAGGTGCCGGGCAAGTACGTTCCGTACTTCCGCGCCGGCAAAGAAATCCGCGACCAGCTCAACGCGGAAATCTTGAAGAACCAGTAAGAAATTTTTCTTTTCGGTTCGTTAAGAGCTTCGCACAAAGCCCTGTCTTTTCCTTGTGAAGAGGCGGGGCTTTTTCATGTGTGCTTTTCTACCATTGTCTTTCTTGCGCTATCCTCACCGGTAATGACGCAAGGAGGAACTAATGAGCTTTCTGCAGGATCCCGCGACTGCTCTGATCGTGGTGGATATTCAAAACGATTTTCTGCCGGGCGGTGCTTTGCCTGTGCCGCAGGGCGACGAAGTCATTGCTCCGATCAATCGACTCATGGAAAACGCTTTCACCGTGGTGCTCACGGCCGACTGGCATCCGAGCCGCCACAAGAGCTTTGCCATAAATCACCCGGGCAAGAAGCCCTTTGAGCTTGTCGACATGCCCTATGGCAAGCAGGTTTTGTGGCCTGCGCATTGCGTGGCGGGAACAGAGGGTGCCGCTTTTGCCGAGGGGCTTGTAACGTCTTGCGCTGATCTGATCCTTCGCAAAGGGACATGCGCCGAACGTGACAGCTATTCGGCTTTTCTTGAAGCCGACCGCCGGACGCGAACCGGGTTGGCGGGGTGGCTTAAGGAGCGCGGCATTCGTGAAGTGTTTGTGTGCGGGCTTGCGGCCGACTATTGCGTCAGCTGGACGGCGCTCGATGCCGCGCAAGCTGGGTTTGACGTGTGTGTCGTAACGGACGCGGTCCGTGCGATTGCTCAAGACTCCTACGACGAAGCCAAAACCGCGTGGAGTGCGGCAGGTATACGAACAGCGCGGACGAACGACCTTGTCGGTGTGACAGATTGAAAAAATGCCTGAGCTTTGAAGGTTTGGCGTGCGTAGTCTTCTCTCAAGTGGGTAGAATCCGAAAGAATCGGGGCGTATTGCAGAGACCGAGGATTTCTATTGTCCATTGGTTTTTCTGTTTTCCCACAAAATCTCATTTGAAAATCAGTTAGGTAAGCAGATGTCGGAAGCGATTACTTTGCGCAAAACTCTTATCGCTGCAGCGGTGACGGCCGTGGCAGGCGGCGCTTTTGCTGCGGAACTCGGAAGCCTCATGGTCTATTCGGCAGTGGGCGAACCGCTCGACGCCGAATTAACCATTCGTGACGTGGATCCGAAGGCCGAACAGCTCAAGGTGCGTCTGGCGCCGGCTTCGACCTATCGTCGCGTCGGCAAGGAAGTGCTGTTCTCCGTCAACGACGTTTCGCTTTCGCTGCTTAAGAAGGAACCCTACACGGTTAAGCTCAAGGGACAACAGGCGGTGGACGCCCGACAGTTCCCGCTGATTGTTGAACTCTCCGAAGCGGGCAAGGTCTCGGCCAAGCTCTATGAAGTGCGTCCGCAGGATCGCCCTGCCGCGCCGATGGTCAAGGACGTCGCGCAGACCGAGAAGGTTGCGCCGATGGTTGACGCTTCGACCAAGGACAGCAGCGTGGTTCCCTCGGCAAATACTACCGAACGCAGTGCCGTGCCGAGCGCCAAGGGGACCGTACCGAGCGCTGTGCCTTCGGCAAAGACCACAGCTCAAAAGGCGCCGACTGAGCCCGCCTACGTGCCGCCCGTGCGCGAACCGGCGCCGAGCACGACCAAGTCGGCCGCACCTAAGCAGACGGTGCAGGCGGCTAAGCCGGCAGCCAAGACCTCTGCCGCGGGGCCTGTCAAGCTTCCGCTCAATCCTGCCGACTACGATCTGGATCAGCCATTCCTCGTGCGCGACGGCATGACGATGTGGTCGATTGCCACGCTGTATCGTCCGCGTTATCCGCAGGCCTCGATGGATCAGATTCTGGTGGCCTTCGTGCGTGCCAACCCGGGCGCCTATGAAAAGGGCCGCGTCAACGGTGTCAAGATCGGCTCGCGCCTGAAGGCGCCGCTTGCCGACGACGTGGCGGCTGTGGAATTGGACGAAGCCTGGGCTTTGGTACGCGTGGCGCCGAACGCCGACGCGCGCAAGGCTCCGAGCCGCAAGGTCCTGCAGCGTGCGCATAAGCGCATGCAAAAGGAGGCGCCCGCATTGTGGCGCAAGTGGAAGGCCGAACATCCCGAAGCGGTCAAGCCAGCTCCCAAGGCTCCCGTAAAGCCAGTCCAGAAGGAAACAAAGCCTGAGGTGCAGCAGCCTGTGCCCGATCCGACACCTAAGACCGAGCCCGTAGCGGATCCGATGGCGGGCACCCTTGCCAAGGCTGATGCTCAGCATGACGCAAAGCTCCAGGAGCAGCAGACTCAGACGCCCGCTCCGGTTGAAAAGGCTCCCGAACCCGTGACGCAACCCGTGGTACAGCCTGAACCCGCACCCGAAACCAAACCGGCTCCGACGCCGGTGCCTGCCATGCCAGCCCTTGAAGAGAAGTCCGAAGAGGAGTCCGGCGGCTTCTGGGGTGCGCTCATTGGTTTCCTAGTGCTCGTCGGTGCAGCTGCCGGCGGTGCCTGGTACTGGATGAAGCAGCGTACGGCCACCTTCCGCCGCAAGGAAGAAAGCATGGGTGTCGTGAAGTTCCGCAAGAGCGAGGCGACCAAGCCCGAACAGCTGCAGGGCTCCAAGGAAATGCTCGATCGCCGTCTGGAGTCCGAACGTGCCACGCAGCGCATGCAGGCCGCTCAGGCTGCCCGCACCGAACCCAAGCTCGGCGACATCGAAAAGCCGCAGGCACCGGCCGCCGGCTTTAACGTGGCTGCCGCTTACGTGGGCGACGAACAGCAGGAACAGGCTCCCGCTGCGACTAGCGCCGAGACGATTTCCGGCAAACTCATCACGGCGCACACATACATTGCCGTCGGTGCTTTGCCCGAAGCCCGTCGAGTGCTTCACGAAGTGATGCTCGCGGGCAACGAAGAGCAGCGCCGTCAGGCTTCCGAAATGCTCGCCCAGATCGGTGACGATACCCGTGGCGGATAGTTTGAATACGACGCAGTCCGTGCAGAGCGTTGCGCTTGGCATCGAGTACGACGGCCGCAATTATTTCGGCTGGCAGACGCAGCCCGAAGGTAATACGGTGCAGGATGTCCTTGAGGACGCCCTGCGCCGATTCCTTACCGTTCCCGTTGCCACGATCTGTGCCGGTCGCACGGATCGAGGCGTGCATGCCACACATCAGGTGGTGAGTATCGCGTCGCCCTTTCGACGAGCTGAAGCCAGTTGGATTCGCGGCGTCAATACTTTTTTGCCTGACGACATCGCCGTGAAGTGGGCCTGCGAAGTCCCCGCGGGCTTTCACGCACGTTTTGATGCGTTGAGCCGCACTTACCAATACTGGATTTTCAATCATCCGGTGCGCTCTCCTGTGATGCACGGTAAAACGGGCTGGGTGTGGCGGCCGCTTGACGCGCAGAAAATGCATGAGGCCGCGCAGATCCTTGTGGGCGAACATGATTTCACCTCGTTTCGTGCGGCCGAATGTCAGGCGGCTACGCCCGTTCGCACGATCAAGCACATTTCCGTGCGTCGTCAAGGTAACCTGATCGGCGTGGAAATTTCCGCCAACGCCTTTCTGCAGCACATGGTGCGCAACATCGTGGGCTCGCTCATTTATGTCGGCACCGGGCGCGAAAGCGTGCAGTGGTTGGCCGACGTCCTCGAAGCCAAATCCCGTGCGGTTGCTGCCCCCACGTTTGACCCTTCAGGGCTTTATCTCACGGGCGTCGAATATCCGAGTGAGTTGGGGCTTCCCGAAGCAGGACTGTCGCCTTTCGGCTTTTGAAGCGGCCCGAAACTATCGGATCGTTAGAGGCTCTCTAACCGGAAAAGTTTTGACATAACTTGCCGCGGTCCTCTTCCTATAATCTGAAAAACGCCATTTCAGGGCCGAGCCTCTGGCGCGGCTCTCAGCACGAATTTGAAAGGAAACAACCATGAGCGAGAGCGTTCACGCACCTGTTATTGTCATCGGCTCCGGTCCGGCGGGATACACCGCCGCCATCTACGCCGCCCGCGCCAATCTCAAGCCTCTCTTGATCACCGGCATGGAGCAGGGCGGCCAGCTGATGACGACCACCGAAGTGGACAACTGGCCGGGTGCGGTCAACGGCATCGAGGGCCCGCAGCTGATGCAGAACCTGCTTGAGCAGGCCGAGCGATTTGACACCAAGATCGTCTTTGACGTCATTCACACCGCGCACCTCAAAGAAAAACCGATTCGCCTGGAAGGCGACATGGGTTCTTACACGTGTGATGCGCTCATTATTGCGACGGGCGCGAGTGCCAAGTACCTTGGTCTTGAAAGCGAAACCAAGTACAAGGGCCGCGGCGTGTCGGGGTGTGCCACCTGCGACGGGTTCTTCTATCGCGGCAAACCTGTGGCCGTTGTGGGCGGCGGCAATGCGGCCGTTGAAGAAGCGCTTTATCTCTCGCAGATTGCAAGCGTCGTGCATCTTGTGCACCGTCGCGGCACGTTCAAGGCCGAACCCATCCTTGTCGACAAGCTCATGGAAGTTGTCAAGGAAGGCAAGATCGTGCTGCACACGCCCTTTGAGGTTGAAGAAGTTCTGGGCGACGACAAGGGTGTCACCGGTCTCAAGCTCAAGCACTTTGAAGGCGGCTCTGATGAAGAACTCGCGGTTGACGGCGTCTTCATCGCCATCGGTCACACGCCCAACACGAAGGTCTTTGCCGAAGAGCTCAACACTCAGGGTGGCTATATCGTGACCGACAAGGCCGGTTTTGCGGCCACAGCCACCAACGTCGAGGGCGTCTTTGCCGCCGGCGACTGTGCCGATTCCATCTACCGCCAGGCGGTGACGAGCGCGGGCTCGGGGTGCATGGCAGCGCTCGACGCACAGCGCTATCTTGAAAAGCGCGGTTAGTCGACCGTTCGAATCGAAGTCCTCCGCAAGCCGGATCGCTTTGTTGTTTTTGTGACGACAAAGTCGGTCCGGTTTTTGTATTTTGACGAACATTTGACACAGATTCTCTAAAATCCTCGAACTTCAACAACGCCTTTTGCGATCCCGAAGAAAAGAAACAAGGTGATTCGGGCTTTTGACGCTTTTTGGCGATCATTAACCTCTCTTTTTCTTTTTCTCATGTCCGCAGTGATTCGCAAACACGCGCTTGCCGCGTCTTTAGTCCTGTCCGTATGGGCAAATCAAACCTGCGCCGGCTTCTGGGAAGATGCCGCCGCCACGCTTCCGGGCGGTCTCGCGCCGACGAATACCGGTTTCTGGTCCTCTCAGGTCGACGGCTTCAAGGAACTTTTCAATAAGGGACGAGACGGCGTTGCGTTCGGCATCTGGACCGAACATCCTTCGTTTGACTATGACAACCGCTCCGAAGAAAACGCGCTGCCCTTTGGCGCAGGCCTCGTGCGCACGATGATCGACGAGAAGGGCAACGAGCGCATGCTCTTTGGCATCGTCTTTTCCGACTCGCACTATTATCCAGAGCCCACCTTCGGCTACAGCTGGGTGGCGCGCTGGCCCGTGAGCGAAAAGTATCACGTGGGTGCGGGCTATATGCTCGGCGTTACGTTTCGCGAGGACTACCACTGGCTGCCCATCCCGTTGCCGCTTCCGGTCGTGAAGGCCGGCACCGACGATGTGGGTCTCTACATGACGTTTATCCCGTTTACGAATGTCTTTTTCTTCTACGGGACAATTGCTACCGACAGCCTTGAAAACCGACTGCTGCCCACGTTTGAAACTTCTCCGTTCTCCAATCGCTTTGAGCTTTATGGCGCCTGGATGTGGGAAAAGACCGATTCGGCAACGGAACAGGGCTACATGGTGAGTTCTGATGCGGGCTATATGTTGGGGGCACGTTACTTTGTTGCCGACAACTGGGCGGTGGACTTTAACTACACAGACAGCGAACACGACACCAACTACAGAGGCGCCAAAGACAGGACGTTCGATCATACGACCTACTCGGTGGCGTTGCAGTATCACGTCAATTTCAATGAAGAGTTGCGCATGCACGCGGGCGTTGGCGTGGGTTACGGCAAGTGGGAGCAACAGGATGGAGATCTTTCGGAAGACTCCGTTTTTCCGGTTGTGCAGTTGGGCGGAACATGGGCCCCGACCGACCACACGCGTCTTTTGGCGGGCATCAATCTGTCGTTTCCGCGGTACCACAATGTCGCACCGGAAGGCGACGTGATGTTCCGGCCGTCTCCGGTGCATATGTACGTCGGTGCGGGCATTGCGTTTTAGGCGCAAAAGGCCGATTCGGGCGATCGCATTCTCTTTTCGGTGGTATCCTCGGAGGCCGAACGAAATAGAGGATGATTCAACAAATGTCCAACGGATTTGAAGCGCTCGCCCCATTGGCTGACAAATTGAAGACGCAGGCCCTCAGGCAGGAGGCCGAACGCGAAGCCAAGCAAAAGGCAAGCGAACACATTGCGCGCGAAACGAATGTCTTTCTTGACGTGATGAATCAGACGGGGGTCAAGGCGATGGCCGGCGTCCGTATTAAGCCGCGCATCGAAGAAAAAGACATTGATTTTGCGGCGGCCATGAAAAAGGCCGGCGTCAAGCCCCTGGGCGACGAGACGAGAGCTCAGCACAGAAAAGTTCGCCGTCCGATTCCCGTTCAAACGATCGCCGACAATAAACGAGTGCTCGAAGAGAGCATGAGTGACGATCTCGACAGCATTGAGTTTCTCGAAAGCGAAGACGGTAAAAGCTTTCGGCGTCCAGGCATCGGACCGGACGTGCCGCGCGATCTGCGACGCGGGCGCTGGTCGGTGCGCGCGCAAATCGATCTGCACGGCATGACGGTCGACGATGCACGCAGCGCCGTTGCGGAATTTCTGAAAAACGCACGCAAGCAGGAACTCTTTTGCGTGCGCATCATTCACGGCAAAGGCAACGGGACGCCCGGTCGCATCGGCGTGCTGCGCGAGGTGGTGCGCCGCTGGCTCAAGCAGCGCGACGAAGTGGTGGCGTTTTGCGAACCGCGGGAAATTGACGGGGGAGCCGGTGCAACCATCGTGCGTCTGCGGGCGCTGCCTCGCCGCACCGATGGTGACGAAAGCGAAACAAATCGCACAAATTCGGCGCTCTAAGCGGTTGGCCGTATGCCAACTTCGGCTTTCACTCGTTAAGATAAGCAAATGTGCTCGGAACGGTTCGGGCGCGACGATACAACGACATCGCAAAGGATAGAAATGATCAAGCAAGCTCTGATCGGTTTGACGGCTGCCGCTCTTTTGGCGGGCTGCGGCGGCGAAGACAAGGCCCAGGCCCCGGCAGCCAAGGCGGCCGACGGCACGAAGACCGTCGGTTTGGTGCAGTTGGTGGAGCATCCTGCGCTCGACGCCGCCAGCCGCGGCATTCAGGATGCGGTCAAGGCGCGCGGACTGAAGGTGACCTTTGACGTTCAAAACGCTCAGGCCGACCAGTCCAATCTCGCCAACATCGCCCAGCGTTTCGTGTCTCAGGAATATCCTTTGATTTTTGCCGTGGCAACGCCCGCTGCGCAGACCATGGCCAATGCCGCCAAAAACACGCCCATCGTCGCGACGGCCGTGACGGACTACGAAGCTGCCAAGCTCGTGATCAACAAGGATAAGCCCGGCACCAACGTGACCGGTTCGTCCGACTTGAATCCGATCGGCGCACAGCTTGATCTGATCATGCAGTTCGTGCCCAATGCCAAGACGATCGGCACAATCTACAACAGTTCGGAAATCAATTCCCAGTTCCAGGTTGAGATTCTCAAGAAGGAACTCGCCCGCTACAACGTCACTCTCGTCGAAGGGACGGTCTCGAGCGTCAACGACGTGCAGCAGGTGGCTCAGGGCTTGATCGGCAAGATTGACGCCCTGTACGTTCCCACCGACAACATCATCGCGTCTGCGATGCCCGTTCTCACCAAGATCACCACACCCGCCAAGGTGCCCGTGATTACCGGTGAAGAAGGCCCGCTGCACGGAGGCGGTTTGGCCACCGTCGGCGTCGACTACTATGAACTCGGCAAGATCGCCGGCAACATGGGCGCAGACATTCTCGAAGGTAAGTCCAAGCCTGCCGACATGCCCATTCAGTACCAGAAGGAATTCAAGGTGAAGGTCAACGAACCGGTCCTGAAGACTCTTGGTTTGCAGCTGCCCGAGGCGCTCAAGGGTAAAGCGGAACTCGGCGATTTCCATTAGAATCCGTTGATTACGAATCGGCGCGGAGTTTGATTTCTGCTCCGCGCCTTTTTTTGTTTGTCAAAAAGAAAAAAATCGCGCTTGGGCGTTTTGCGTCAAAAGCGCCGTTTCCAAACCAAGTTGGTGACATGGCTGATATTCTGATTCCGACCGTGGCGCAAGGCCTGATGTGGGCTCTGATGGCGCTCGGGGTCTACATCACTTTCCGCGTACTTGACATTGCCGACCTTTCGGTCGAAGGCAGTTTTCCGCTCGGTGCGGCTGTAGCCGCCACGGCGCTTGTCTCGGGCTACGGCGTGACGGCGGCTTTTCTTCTTGCGGCCATTGCCGGTGCTCTCGCAGGCATCGTAACGGGGATTCTGACGACGAAACTGAAGATTCCGCCGCTGCTGGCGGGTATTCTCACCATGATTGGACTGTATTCCGTCAATCTGCACGTGATGGGCAAGGCCAACGTGGCGCTGCTGCGTGTCGACACCGTGTTTAGCTACGCTGCCGGCATGGGCCTCACATCCGATATGGCGATGATGGCGGTGGGTCTTGTGGGCGTGATGCTCGTGGGCGTGATCCTATACTGGTTCTTCGGCACGGAGCTCGGCACGGCTATTCGCGCCACCGGCTGCAACTCGCAGATGGCTCGCGCGCAGGGCGTCAACACCAATTCAATGATCGTTCTCGGTCTTTTGATTTCCAACGCTCTTGTTGCTTTGTCTGGCGCTCTGGTGTGTCAGGCCAACGGGTTTGCCGACGTCGGCATGGGTACGGGCACGATCGTGATCGGCCTGGCCTCCGTCATTATCGGCGAAGTGCTCTTCGGCACCCGCAGTTTCAAAAACTGCCTGATTTCAGTGATCCTGGGTTCAATCGTTTACCGTCTTGTGATTGCTATTGTGCTGCAGCTTGGCATGCCGCCCAACGACCTCAAGCTCTTTACGGCCATCCTCGTTGCGATTGCGCTTTCGATGCCGCTTATTCGCGAAAAGTGGCGCGCACGCAAGAGCGCTCTTTGATTTGATGCGATACGGAGAAACAAATGCTTAAGGCTCAAGGCGTAAAAAAGACCTTTTTCCCGGGCAGCGTCAATGAAAAGCGCGCACTGCGCGGCGTTGACCTGACGCTCGAAGACGGCGACTTCGCCACCGTGATTGGTTCCAACGGCGCAGGTAAGTCGACGTTTCTGAACGCGATCGCCGGCGTCTTTCCGATTGACTCCGGCACGATCGAAGTTGGCGGCGTCGATATTTCGGACATGCCCGAATACAAGCGCGCACAGTACATCGGCCGCGTCTTTCAGGATCCGATGCGCGGCACGGCCGGCAACATGATGATCGAGGAGAACCTCGCCATGGCTTCTCGCCGAGGGCAGAAGCTCGGTTTGAGCTGGAGCTCCAAGCCCGAGCAGACCGAAAAGTTCCGCGAGATGCTCAAGGAACTCGACCTCGGTCTGGAAGAGCGCATGACTGCGCACGTGGGCCTTCTTTCGGGCGGCCAGCGTCAGGCGCTCACGCTCTTGATGGCCACGCTTGTGCGTCCCCAGTTGCTGCTGCTTGATGAACACACCGCAGCCTTGGATCCCAAGACGGCCGCTAAGGTGCTCGAACTCACCGATCGCTTGGTGACCACGCAAAAGCTCACTACGCTCATGATCACGCACAATATGCGCGATGCGCTGCGCTACGGCAATCGTCTGGTGATGATGCACGCCGGCCGCATTGTGGTTGACGTCAAGGGCGATGAAAAGAAGCATCTCACGGTACCCGACCTGTTGGCGCTCTTTGAAAAGGGCGCGGGTGAAGTGAGCGATGCCATGATGCTTTCTTCCTGACCAAAATACTTATAATTCGACCGCCGCAGGGACGACCCTGCATCAAAAGGCCAATTTCCGAGGACGACCTCAGAAGTTGGCTTTTTTGTTGAACTGAAGTCTTTAGGAGTATTTCAATGAGCACGACGATGAGCTGGATCGTTTTGATCATCGCCGGTCTTTGTGAAACCGGTTTTGCCTTTTGTCTGGGAAAAATGAAGCTGGTCTCCGGTTTTGCATGGTGGGCCTGGGGCACGGGCTTTGCTGTCTTTGTGGTGGTGTCCATGTTGCTTCTTGCCAAGGCCGCACAGGTGCTGCCGATCGGTACGGCATATCCGGTCTGGACAGGAATCGGCGCCGTCGGTACAGTCCTTTTGGGCATCCTGTTTTTAAGCGAGCCGGCGACGTTCTGGCGTATTCTCTTCATTACCACACTGATCGCCTCCATCGTCGGACTCAAGATGGTATCCCACTGAATTTTTAGTTCGGGACGGATCCGTTTCTCGGATTCTTCGTTTTGTGGTTTAGGTGCGCCATGTCAGAAATGATCTTTTGCCAAACGTTTGGGACGCCCTGCGGCGAGTTGATTTTGCAGAGCGTTGCAGGAAAACTGATTTGTTGCGATTGGTCCGACGGATGGCATCGAGCCACGATTGCTCGTCGGCTCGAAAGAGCGTTTCCTCATGCTAGCTGCTTAGAGCGTGAGGACGAAGTGATTGCCCAAACCAAGAGACAGTTGACGGAGTATTTTGCCGGTACGCGCAAGACGTTTGATGTGCCTCTGCGCTTTATCGGCACGGATTTTCAGCATGCCGTCTGGCAAGAGTTGTTGAAACTTCCATACGGAACACTCACGACGTACGGTGAAATTGCCCGCCGTATCGGGCGACCCGGAGCCGTCCGGGCCGTCGGAGTGGCTGTGGGAGAAAATCCGTGCTCCATCCTTGTGCCGTGCCATCGGGTTGTCGGTGCAAATCGTGCACTCACGGGCTACGGCGGCGGATTTGAAGCCAAGCGCAAACTCCTTCAGATTGAAGGTTTGGAGTTCGATGACGTTAGCGAAAGCGGTGCAGAGCTCAAAGTCTGCACGAGCGCTCAGTTTCCACTCGCTCCGGGAGCTTGAAGATCCTCGAAACTTCGGCATTCGAATCGGGGCGTGAAGTCTCGGTATTTCGCGTTTTGCGACAGGAAGAGATATGCCTTGCCGCGCAGTTTGCCTTTATGTAGCTACCAGATTCCAGTTGTCCGTTCGTAAAACAGGCACGACATAGGCTGGGAAAAAAGATGCACAGCCAAAACAGTTTTGATCAAACAAGTTTCGACTGTGCGATTTTTCTTCCGATTCCAAGGTTATTTGTCGATCTGACTCTCGGTGAACGGATCAGCACGGTGACCAACCAGCTTAATTTGACCGAATTCTTCGTCGAACTTCTTCCATTCATCAGCAGAAAGCGACAGAGAGGCCGCTCGCAGATCTTCATCAAGGTGTTTCGGGTTGGTGGTGCCCGGAATCGGAGCAATGTGCTTGCCGCGAGAGAGCACCCAACCGAGAACAAACTCAGCCGGCGTGCAACCGCTCTGCTTTGCCCATTTCGCTACCAAGTGTACGAATGGCATATTGGCCTTGAGCGCTTCGGGCGTGAACATCGGCAATGTGGCGCGTCGATCGTTCTTGGGGAAAGTGGAGTTTTCGTTAATTTGTCCGAGAGGGAAGGCGCGGCACAGCGGGCAGTAGGGGACAAAACCAATGCCAAGTTCAGCAAGCGTCGGGAAGATCTTGGTTTCCGGTTCGCGCCACCAAATAGCGTATTCCGATTGAATGGCCGTAAGTGGCGTGACTGCATGAGCATGGCGAATGCTACGAGCAGAAGCTTCCGACAAGCCCCAATGCAGAACCTTGCCTTCCTTGATTAGCTCGCCCACGGTTCCCGCAACATCTTCCATCGGAATCTTCGGGTCGACGCGGTGTTGGTAGAGAAGATCAATATGGTCGGTACGCAGGCGCTTTAACGATCCTTCCACGGCTCGACGCAGATGCTTGGGTTCGCTGTTGAGAGCCGTCGGCCTTCCTTCTTCGACACCGAAGCCAAATTTAGTGGCAATGACCACTTTGTCGCGCACGGGCTGAAGTGCTTCGCCGACCCATGTCTCGCTCGTATACGGACCATAAACCTCAGCCGTATCGAAGAACGTGCAGCCTTCGTCGAAGGCGCGGCGAATAAGCGCAACCATGTCCTTCTTTTCAAACTTGCCGCCGTAGTAACCGACCATCGGGAGGCAACCCAGACCGACCGCGGAAACTTCCAGCGGTGAGGCTCGACCCAATGTACGGCGCTGCGTGATCAGTGTTGTCGGTTGGCCGGCAGCAGGCTCCGCTCCGGCAAACGGGGAGGCCGCCATCATGGCAACAGCGGCGGTACACGATAAAAAATCTCGACGAGACATCTCAAAACCATTCATCAACATGACAGTGTTTCCTTCAAACGAGTGCCGATACAGCCTCGGTTAGTGCCATGGTAGGGCAGAAAATCCAACGATTCCAATGGTTTATTTTCATCGAAATTTATAAAATTCAGGAATAAATATTCCGAGAAGTCAAACGATGGATATCAAGCAGCTCCGTTACTTCGTGGAAGTGGCGCGGCGCCGCAGCTTTACCGCCGCGGCCGCTGCTCTGTACGTGACGCAGCCCGCGTTGTCGCGACAGATTGCCGACCTTGAAGACGAACTTGGAGAAGTTTTGTTTGATCGATCGACTCGCCGCATTGCGTTGACGGAAAAAGGAGCGACGCTTTTTCGTCGCGCCGAGAAAATTCTCGAGATGGTGCAACGTGCTCGGGATGAAGTAATGAAGACACAGGAGCTTGCGGGCGAACTCACAATCGCCGCAGCAGAAACACCGGTGATGCAAATGGTTGCCGATGTCGTAGCTCGATTCACCGAGCAATACCCGGGTGTACGCGTGCAGCTGCAAAGTTCGAATGCGGTGGATGCGGCCTTGAGTCTCAAAATGGGAACGGCTGATTTCGGTGTTTTCAATTTGCCGGCTGATCTGAACGGTCTGGATTTCTTTGTGCTGCCTGAACAAAACCGTTGGGGACTCATGACACGCCGAGACGGGATCTTTGCTGGTCATGAGAGCGTGCAAACGAAAGAATTGTCTGGAGTCGAACTTTATGTGCCGCGGCAAAAGGCGCTTCAGAATCTTTGGGCAGGCCGAATGGAGGAAGGTTCGCTGAGAATCCGAGGAACCTATAACCTGCTCTATAACGCTTCTTTGTTGGTAAGAAGCGGCGCGCATGTGCTTTGCATCGGAGGAATTCTTCCGGAAGACGATGATGTGATGTTCCTACCGCTGCAGCCGGCTCTGACTACGGAAGTGGCGGTGGCGTGGCCGCCGCTGGCGATCAAGAGTCCGCTTACACAGCTCTTTTTGAAGGCACTGAATGCTGCCATTGCAGCGGATGCGGACAAAGTGACAAGAAAATCTTAGAAAAAGACTTGCATTTTCCTTTTTCTTTCGTAAAATACGCATTCTTCGCCGCGCAATGCGACGGAGACAAAAGAAAAATCAGATGTGCGCCAGTAGCTCAGTTGGATAGAGTACCTGGCTACGAACCAGGGGGTCGTGGGTTCGAATCCTGCCTGGCGCACCATCAAAAAGGTTGAGGTCTGCAGTCTGCGGACCTTTCTTTTTATCTGAGACCTTTGTAAGTGTTTGATTTTATTGGAAAATTCTTTTCGAGGGAAACTTCAGTAAATCCGAAGTCTCTGCTTTTTGAACTCCGATTGTTTTCCAAGATCACTCCAAATCTGAACGAAAACTGAGGAAAAAAACTCGGTAACGACAGTTCCAGAATAGAAAACGAGGTAACGTCTCCAAAACTCGTTTTTTCAGCCTCAGAGCCAGTTATTCAATCCGGCATACACCAGCATCGAAACAATCACGGTTGCGGCCATATTGCGTGACCATACGGCGACAGCCACGGCGGTGCAAAGCCCCGTGATCGTGATTGGATTGGTGGTTATGAACTGCGGAGCTACGATAGCGGCTATCACGCAACCCGGAGCAGCTTCCAAAGCACGGCGAAACGCCGGTGAAATTGTTCTGTTTCGAAGCAGAAGCCATCCGATCAGGGGCGCGTGGAGTAGGTGGCGCAGAACATGGCAAAAATCGTGAGTGCCTCACGAACATTAGGCAGAGACCAAATATCGGCAATCGGTGTTTCCATAAGAATTCCTTAGCCGGCTTGGTTTTCTGAATGCAGAGGCAGAAAGGCTGCAAGCACGAGCCCCGTCAGCGTTCCCAAAAGGACGCACCAGTGCGATGCCAGCCAGAAACTGCAGACGGCCGAAACGATACCGCTTGCCGTCAAAGGAAGCGCATTTTTGAATCCCGGCCACATCAGTACGATGAGCGTGATGAAGGTGGCGGGAAAGGCCATCGAAAATCCCCATTGGTTGAGGTCGCCCAGCGTGCCGCCCATAAAGGCACCCAGTGCGGTCGAGCATGTCCATGGCAACCAGAAGCCAAGTCCCGTGCCGACATGAAAGGCGTAGCAGAAACATTCGTCTTCCGGAACGCCCGCGGCTTTTCTTTTCGAGATTTCCTGCATGCTCACGGCCCACACTTCGTCGCACATGAGAAAGAAAGCAAAGAGACTTTTGCCGGTGGAAAGTTTTCTGGTGTAGAGCGACAGTGCCATGCCCATCACAATGTGGCGGCTGTTGATAAGCCAAGTCGTAAAGGCAATCAAAAGCAGCGGGGGAGTCGCTGTCCAAAGAGCGACGGCGGCAAATTCGCTGCCGCCTGCGTAGTTGAAGAAGGACATGGCTGCTGCAGTTGGAACGCTCATGCCTTTATGGCAAGCCTGAGCTCCCAGAATGAAGCCCAACGGAAAGAAACCCAACCAAAAGGGCAGAGCGGCTTTCACGCCGCGAAGGGCATCTTGCAAGGCGGTTCCGGACATACGGCTTGACGAGAAAAGAAGACTCGTAAAGGATAAACCGAGCCTGGGAAAAATGGCGCTTCGAGACGGACAAAAGTTGATCGAAAGGTCGGATAATGCAGGATCAATCGCTCCGTTCAGTCGTTTCTTCCTTTTTTTTCAGATGATTCTTTTCCTTCAAGGTGCCTCGCATGCGGGTAAAACAACGTTTGCCAAACATCTGGCCAGGCTCACGGGTGCGAGCGTAGTGTCCCTGGATCTGCTTAAAATGGGCCTGATCAAGTCCGGTAACACTGATTTTTCCGGTCTCACACCCGAGGACGACGAGGCGATTGCCGAGCGCCTCTGGCCCATTGTGCGCGAGATGGCACGTGTCGCCGATGAAAGCGGTCAGTCGTTGATCATCGAAGGAGTGTCTTTGCCGGTTGTCGAGGCAGGGAGGTTTGCTCACGGATTGGGAAAGAGCCGCGCTGCAGCCTTCGCCATCGTCTTTTCTGAAAAATACATCCGCAACCACTACGAACTTATCTGTCAGAAGGCAAGCGCATCCGAACGTCGTGTGCATCAGGATCCTCCGGCACTGATCGATTTGTTGTCCGACCATGCCTCGATTCGAAGCGATGCCATAAATAACGGCTGGACGCTGCTAGAAATCGATTCCCCGGACGTGTGGGAGCGAAAGATTGGGCGACAGCAGGACTTCCCCTCGGAAATTCTCAAGGCGCTGGCCGCATAATCAACGGCGTTTGTCCGGCGTCAAAGCGCAAAAGAGCAAAGAATCTTCGGCGCGGCGTATAGTGAAGAGCATGTCTTTCGTCGCCAACTTGGTTCTCAAAATCCATGAGCAGCGATCTTTGGTTCTTTGCCTTCGTGGCCTTCGTTGCCTGTGTGACGCCGGGCGCCGGCGTGCTCTACACCGTTACTTCCTCGTTTAGACTGGGAAAAAGCGGAGCTTGGGCGGCACCGTTGGGTAACTGCACAGGCATCATCGCGATGTCAATTGTTTCGGCTACCGGGTTGGGTGCCGTTATTCAGGCAACGCCTGCGCTGTTTTACGGACTTCAGGCCGTCGGTGCGCTGATGCTGGTCTGGTTCGGATGGAAGAACTGGAAGGCCAAGCCCATTAATCTGACTGCGGCCGGAAACAATCCCGCGGTGGAAGACAAGGTACGCTCGCACAATCTGCGCTCGGCATACGTCGGTGCGATGCTGTTGCAGACCACAAATCCCATGCTGATCGTGTTCCTGCTCTCGCTGCTGCCGCAGTTCATCACGCCGCAGCACGACTACGTCTCCCGCATGACGACGCTGATCAGCATCTTCGCGGCCGTGGGCCTCACCGTTCATCTTGGCTACGGCTTCGTGGCGGCCTTTGCTTCACACCATCTGCAAAACAAGAAGTTTTTGTCCTGGGTCAACAAGGTGAGTGCCGTGTTGTTTTGGCTCTTGGCCATCGGCGTTTTCTGGTCGCTATTTACCATGCCGCAAGCGGCGTGACGAAACAGAAACGAAAAAGGCGCCGCCTCCGACAATGGAGCAGCGCCTTTGAGCTCTTGGAAGGCTCGAATTAGAAGCCGGCCTTCTTCAGACCTTCTTCAATGCGGGCAAACACGGTCTGCTTGCCGAAGAGCTCCAGCGTCTTGTCGATCTGCGGAACTCTGTCGGCACCGCAAACGAGCACGCGAAGCGGAGTGGCAACGGGGCCCATCTTGATGCCCTGGGCTTCCATGACGCTCTTGATGATGCCATAGATTTCGGGAGCCTTGAAGTTTTCAAGAGCTTTGATGCCTTCCACAAAAGCGGCAAGCGCCTTGCGGTTTTCTTCGGTCAAAGCGGCCTGGAGGGCTTCTTCGGTGGGCTCAGCGGGCTTGTAGAAGAAAAGAGCCTGATCGGCAAGCGCTTCGAGCGTTGCGGCACGGGTCTTAAGAAGGGCGCAGACGCCAGCCAGATCGGGGCCGCCGTCAACGACGCCGCCACGCTTTTCAATGCGTGCTTTGACGAGTCCGGCCAAACGCTGATCGTCGGCTTCCTTCATGTACTGAGCGTTGAGCCATTCGAACTTCTTGAAGTCGATGCGAGCGGCAGCCTTGGAGACGCCGCGCAGCTCGAACACTTCGGCGAGTTCTTCGCGCGTGAACTTTTCCATGTTGCCGTGACCCCAGCCGAGGCGAGCCAGGTAGTTGAACACGGCTTCGGGCAGGAAGCCTCGGGCTTCGTATTCCATGACGGACACCGAGCCGTGGCGCTTGGAGAGCTTCTGGCCGTCGGGACCGTTGATGAGCGGCAGGTGCGCAAACACCGGTACTTCAGCGCCCAGAGCTTTGTAGAGGTTGATCTGGCGAGGCGTGTTGTTGATGTGGTCGGCACCGCGGATCACATGGCTCACCTTCATGTCCCAATCGTCGATCACAACGGCAAAGTTGTAAGTGGGAATGCCGTCGCGCATGATGATGAGGTCGTCGAGCTCTTTGTTGGCGATGGTGATGCGGCCGTAAACGGCATCGTCCCAGGTCACTTCACCGTCGTCGGGATTGCGGAAGCGAATGACGGGCTTGACGCCTTCGGGAATGGGCTTGCCCACGCAGTTCTCAGGGCGCCAGCGGCCGTCGTAACGCGGCTTGATACCGGCAGCGCGCTGGGCTTCACGCATGGCGTCGAGCTCTTCGGGCGTGGCGTAGCACTTATATGCCAAACCCTTGGCGAGCATTTCATCGACGACTTCACGGTAACGTTCCAGGCGATCCATCTGATAGATCGGACCTTCATCGTAATCGAGGTTGAGCCACTTCATCGAGTCGAGAATGACTTGCGTGGCTTCTGCTGTGGAGCGCTTCTGATCGGTGTCTTCGATACGAAGCAGGAACTTGCCGCCGAAGTGACGTGCAACGGCCCAGCAGTAGATGGCGGTACGGGCGGTGCCCAAGTGCATCATGCCCGTCGGGGACGGTGCGATGCGAGTGCGAATTTCTTTCATTGTTCTTTGAGAGGAAAAAGTCTGTGCGCGAAGGCGCAATCGACACAAATCAGACGAAACGACGCCCCGATGTTTTTTCGGTGCGTTTGCGTCAGAGACACCGCATTTTAGCCGAGTCGCTAAAGGCCTGTTCGTTAAAGCGCGTGTGCTCGACACATGGATGCAATCAAGAAGGCACAACAAAAAGCCGCCCAAACGAGGACGGCTTATTCAAAGAAATCCCGCAGGAATCCCCTGTATTCATACAGGGGAGGAATGCGGCTCTAAAACCCCGACGCTATTTTTTTGAGAGGCAGGCAACAAATAGATGAATGTTGTCTGTACACTGAGTTCCTCGTGAAAGGAACCCTATGCTCA
>ENA-UEQJ01000153-UEQJ01000153.1-human-gut-metagenome-genome-assembly--contig:-NODE-153-length-54066-cov-8.654763_pt1 | contig 54066 bp, 42 predicted proteins | sample MGYA00242937_ERZ507938 | MGnify/ENA primary metagenome ERZ507938 (study PRJEB26167, sample SAMN06115437) | human gut metagenome | host: Homo sapiens | place: China:Gansu | collected 2015-07-03 | study...
CGGCTCAGTCGTTCGTACAGAGCTGTGATTTTCTCGTTTTTTCTCATAACTTGCGCTCCTTTCTTCGGTTTTAGGTTGTGTGTTCTAAGAGACTTCCCAACCGCTTGATTAAGAAGTCTTTTAGAGCATACAACACCCGCAGCCTGCTTGTAGATCTTATATTCCCGCACGGCGATATGGCTGGGGTCATCCTCCTCCAGCGCCTCAAACAGCAGGTCTAAGGGGGACTGATAATCGTCATCGTCCTCCTTTGCACCGCCGTTTTCGATCATATAGATGAGCATTTCAAAATTCTGCTCCTCCGGCGGCGCTTCATGGATCAGGTACAGAATGAGCGCCGTATCCAGTGCGATCTCGGAACGCTCCCAAAACGGATCGTTCTGCTGCGCGCCCTTGGGCGTGGTGTTTTTAATGAAGTTGTTGACCAGTTTCATCACATCCTTATCGTCCTTGATGTAGGCAAAGGCATTGAAGCTGTCCGACCGGGCCGGGTCGATCAGGTCGAATACCTTGATGACATAGCCTTTCTGGAGCAGCAGCGGGGCTACCGCCCGGAGCGTTTCGCCTTTTGGGTCAGTCACAAGAAAGCTGCAATTTGCCTCCATCAGATTTGGCTTCACGAAAAAGCGGGTCTTACCTGCGCCGGAGCCGCCGATCACGATTTGCAGCAGGTTGCGCCGGTGCATTTTCCCGTTCAAGCTCATGCGGACATTCTGTGTCAAGATGGTGTTGTTGCGCGGGTCTTTGTCGCGGTACTTTGCATTGAGCCGCTTGGCACTGCCCCACTTGGCAGAGCCGTGTTCTTCTCCCGGCCTGCGGTTTTCGCGGGTAGAGCAGCAGAGCGCCACGGCAAAGCCATAGGCGATCAGTGCGCCCAGCATAAACTTGAGCGTATACGGCGTCCACCGGACAGACAGCGGATGCTCCATCAACCATGAAAACCGTCCCATCAGTGTAAACACCGTCATTCCTGCTTTGTACTCCGTTGCCAGCAGTGCTGCCAGCCAAAGCACCACAGGGACAGGCAGAAGCCACAGCAGCGGACTGTCATTCTGATTCCGTCTCATGTGCGCCTCCTTGCACAGCGAAGGGCCGCTCCCTTTTCGGAGCGGCCCCAATAATGCGGCTCAATTTGAGACACATTTCGACAGCATCAATACCCGGTGCGGGGTAGCTTGGGAACAGTCGGTTTTTCATAGACCAAAATGACCCAACGGCTGACTGCCTGCACCCATGTTCCGTTATAAGTTCCGCCGACATCCGCCACATTGACAAAGGAGCCAGCCGGAAGTCCGGCCACGGCCTTACAGTAGAGATAGGGGCTTTCCACCTGGGCAAAGCCTGCCGGAGCTTGTCCGAATACGAACATAACCTCCGTCACGCGCTCATTGGCGGCCAGCCCCAGCGCCACAGAGGATGCAGCCAGCGTGTAGTTCTTTCCAGTCGAAAGGTTATCGGCCAGAGTGCGATAATCGCCGCCGTTGACGCGATAGACGATCTTATAAGCGCCAGGGAAGTTGTAAGTGCCGGTCACGACCTTCTCCAGCCGCATCTGCGCGGGGATGGTATCGCGCCAATAGAAATTGCTCAGGCTGACATTGGAGGTATTAGCGATCTGCGAGAACGCAAAGCGTACCGGCTGATTTGCCATGATCTCCTTGGGGCCGGTCTTGGTGATGGATACGCCGGTGGACAGGCTCTTGTCCTCCACTTCAAGGTGGGCGATCTGGCCCTCATATTCCAGATACACCGTCAGATCCTTTTCACTGATGCCGTAATGCTCCGGCGCTTTCACCTCGCGGACGAAATAGCGGGACAGCGGCAGCTGCTTAGAGATGGCCAGTCCGCGGCTGTTGGAACGAATGGTATCGACTACATTTCCGGCCTTATCGGTGATCTCGAATATCGCGCCCTCCAGCAGCGTCCCGGCAGGCAGGCCATTGGTGGAGTTGTAGTCCGCAGAACGCTTTGTGATTTGAATCTGTCCGGTGATGGGTGTATTCTCCCATTCGACCTCAGTAGTCTCGCCGGGCTTCACATAGACGGTCTTTTTCTGCGTATCCCGTACATAGCCCTCGTTTTCCAATTCACGCAGGAAGTAGCGGCCAGCGGGCAAGTCCTCAAACCAAGCGTAGCCGTGGTCATCGCTGGTGGCCTGTGCAACCGGTGTATTGGTGCTGTCATAGAGCAGGAAGGTCACACTGGGGATCTCCTTTCCGTCTACGCTGGAAATTTTATGGATCAGGATGCCGGAAACTGGCGTGTTATAAAACCATAGCTGCTGGGTGTCATTTGTGCGAACTTCCACGGTCTGAGTGTGGGATGCCTCGTCAATGCGATAGCCCCGGATCGTCTCCTCCTCTGTCACAATCACGGTGCCGGTGATGCCGCTGAGGATGATCTGTCCGCTACGGTCAGTAAAATAGACGCCCTTGCTGGATAGCACGCCATTGTCCACAAAGCTACCGTCGGCATAGGTGATCTTGAAACGAACACCCTCCAGCGGTTTCTTTGTCACGGAATCCAGCTTATTGATGATGAGATTTCCCTGTGGCGCGTTGCGGAACTCCAGCGTCACGGTCTGACCTGCCTTGATGGTGGCCGTCTGCGGCGTATCGTCCAGTACATAGCCGCTCTTGGCGCGGGTTTCTTTTACCACCAGCGTTGTGCCGGGGTTGATATTGCTGATTGTGAAGCTGCCTGCGCTGTCTGTGATGAATTTGCCGTTGGCGTCACCCACCACAGTTCCGTCCGCAGTGGTGACGAAAAACTCTACATCGGAGATGGGTTCGTGGGTCACGCTGTCGATCTTCTTCACCAGCAGGTTCCCCTTGGGAGAATTTCCAAAATAGAGCTGCACCACATCCTGCTGCTTGCCGGAGAGATAGGCGGTCTGCGGCGCGGTGTCGATAACATGGCCGCTGTCGCTGGCAAGCTCCTCTACAATGTAAGTACCTTCCTTCAGGCCGGTAACGGTGAAGCTGCCGTTGGCAGAAGTCTTGTAGGTGCCGATGACCGTTCCGCCTGTGCCGGAGGTTCCGGTCAAATACTTCACCTGAAACACTGCACCCTGCACCGCTTCGCCGGTGACGGAATCGTACTTCCACACCACCAACGCAGACAGAGGGATATTCTCAAAGGTCAGCACTTTGGAAGTGCCGGACTGGATATAGACCTCCTGCGTGGCCTCCTTGATAGAATAGCCGGTGGGCGGCTCCAGCTCCGTCACCTTGTACCAGCCATCCCGCAGACCGGTCAACTGAAACTGGCCGTTTTCATCGGTATAGTAGGTGCCGAGGTCGTTAATCTCGCCGCTGCCGGTATTGTTGCTGGCGTAGATTACTTGGAATTTTGCCCCCTGCAAGGGATCTCCCGTCACGCTGTCCACCTTCTTGACGGTCAGGCTGGGTTTCTGATGGTTTTCAAAATAAACGGTGTGGTCGCGGTTGGGATAGAGCGTGGCAAGCTGACTGGGCGCGTCCAGCAGATAGGGGGACGGCACGGATTTTTCAGAGATCTCATACACACCGGGCAGCAGATTTTTCAGTTCCGCTTTGCCCCCGCCGTCCGTCTTGATCTGATCGACGCTGTGACCGTCTGCGGCACGGACTTCAAACACGGTGTTCGCAATCGGCTCGCCGGTGTCGGCGTCATGCTTGTAGACAGTCAAATTGGGGCGCTTCTGATTTTCGATGGTCAGAGTGCTGGTCTTGCCAGGAAACAGTTCCATGTGGTACTCCCGCACATCCAGAATGTGAGAGGAATCCGTGGCCGTTTCGCGCACGGAGTACACGCCGGGTTCCAAATCAGCAATCAGAATTTCGCCCTGCTCATTGGTGGTGCGGTCGAGATAATGCGTTCCGTCCTCAATTTTGGCGATTCGGAAAGTCACATTTTTCAGTCGAGAGCCGTCTGAGCTGGTCTTGATGATCTGGAGAGAAGGTTTGATGGTATTGGTGAAAACAAACTGTGCGTCCTCATTGGCGTCAAGCTGAATAATACGCTGCGCCTGGTCGATGATATAGCCCTCACAGGCTTTTTCCGTCACCACATACGCGCCGGTGGGCAGCTTGGAAAGGTCAATTTCGCCGTTCCGGTCGGTGGTAAATTCCTTGGGGCCGTAATCACCGGCTACGGAGCGAATTTCAAAAACGGCGTTTGGGATGACCTTGCTGGGATCGGTGCTGTCCACCTTGACCAGCCGCAGTCCCGGCTTCACATCATTGAAGAACAGCAGCTCCTTGATGCCGTCGCCGGCAGACAGCTCCACCTCCTGCGGCGTGGTGTTGAGGATGTGACCATCGCTGCCGGTGTCCACCTCCACGGCGCGGTAGGTGCCGGGGGCAGCGTCCGTCAGGAGAATTTCGCCAAACTCGTCCGTCTTAAATTTGCCGAGAGAAACGCTGTCACGGAAAATCTCGAAGGTGACATTGGCCATTGCCACCATGTTCTTGCGGTCATACTTGATGATCCGCAGACCGGGCAGTTCCTTGTTTACCAGCGAAAAAGTGGTGGTTTCGCCGGTGGCTACGGCAGCCGTATAGGTGGCGTCGTCCTTCAGCCAGCCAGAGGGGGCGGTGATCTCCTTGATCTCGTAAGCACCGGGCTTGATGTTGTCAAAGATGGCATAGCCCGCAAAATTGGTTTCGGCGGTGTAGGTCACGCCACTCTCAATGTGCTTGACCTGCACCATCGCTCCAGGCAGGTGTGCGCCGGTGTTGGACAGCTTTTCAATGCGGAGCGTGCCGTAAGGCTCGTTCCAGCAGGTCAGCTCCGCCACCTTGCCATACTCCACCTTGATATTCTGCGCGGGATTATCACTGAGCAGGTGATCCACAGGCGCTACACGCTCATACACAGTGTAGTTGCCAGCCAGCGTCAGGGGGATGGTCACGGTGCCGTCCGAGCCGGTAGCGAAGGTGCCGATGGTGGCTCCGTCGGGACCGACCACCTCAAAGACGGCTCCGCTCAGCGGCGTGTCCGTGCCTTTCTCCAGCTTGATAATTTTCAGGCCGGTGTCGGGTTCTTCGGTTTTCTCACCGTCGCTGTAATTACTGTATGTGGACAGTCTCATTGTGGTAGTAGGATCGGTGTCGCACATATAATTCTGGAGCTGGCCGTATTTGCTGACCTCGGCGCAAGTAGCGTAGAACACGGCATATTTGTAAACATCGGTGGTAAAGGACAACTGGACGCTGCCGGTCTTGCCTGCCACCGCAGCGGCGGGGTACAGCACCTTGAATTTGCCGCCGTAGCCGTCCCCGGTGCCGGAGGTGGTGATGGTGGTAATGTCCTTATTGTCCATGTCCACGATCCGCGTTCCGGCAGGGACAGCGGCGGGATCGGAGAAGCTGACGCGGATGGCATAGTTGCATACCCATGTGTCAGAGTGGACGGTGAACACCTGCTGTTTATACTGCTGACCACCCACGGTAACAGCATAAGCGGTATCCCGGTCAGCCGTGGCAGTAACACGTGGAGAGTACACCTTGCTCCACGCCGTGCCGCGCACATAGATGTCCTTAGCTGCGGCGAGAATGGCCTGCGCCCGCTGCAATTCTGTGCCGGTCAGGTTGGGGTTGACTTTCAGGTTATTGATGTTCCAGTTGGGAAGCAGATAGCACCACAGCGCCATTTTAGTCGCGTAGTAGGCGTGATATTTGTTTTCCAGCTTCAGCTCCGAAAGGCCGCGGGTGGGATACCCGTTGGCGATGATGCCCATGACCTTCGGGTCGCTGCCTTTCTCCTTGGCCATATACTTGATGCTCTGGCCGGGAGCCACTGTCCGCGGGACGCCCTTGGTGTTGGGGTTGACGCAGTAGGCAGGAATTTCCTTCGTTCTGCCCTGGCTGTCCACATAGTTGAAATAGGTATAGATCAGCTCCCGGATGCGTCCGTTGATGGAGAGATACGAGAGTTTCTGCTCGCCGTTGTAGATATTGACTTCACCAAGGGCTTCCTCCTCGCTGCTGGCGGCAAGAGCGGTGGCCGGGAGCATCCCCAGCACCATGACCACCAACAGCAGCATGGAGATCAATCGTTTTTTCATAGTGCCTCCTTAAAAATGGGCAGAAGGAAGCACTATGCGATTTTCGCATGACCTCCTTCCGCTGAAAAATTAGGTGAATGACTTGTGAAAATCGCAAGAGAAAACGGCTGTCGAAATGTGTCTCAAATTGAGCCACATTTCAGCAGCCGCTTTATAGTAGTTTTACCGTTCTACGGCACAGACCATCCAGCGATAAGCGGATTGATCTCTGACGCAGGTATACAGGGTCAACCGGTTATCACAGCTGGCCGCCGTGCCGCCGGTATCCATTTCCGACACCTTGGAAACGCTGGTGACGGTGTAAGTTCTCGTTCCCAGCTTTGTTGCGTAGGTGATGGTATCGCCCATGCTGAGGGTATGTATCTTCCCAAAGTGGTTGTTCACGCCTCTGTTATGTCCGGCAATACAGACATTTCCGTTCCAGATGCTCGTCTCGGCAAAATGGCCTGCACCCTTGCGGAGTGCGGCACTGTCCGTCCCTTCATAGACCTTGACTGTTAGGCCAATGGCCGGGATCTTCAGCGTGCCGAGATCACCGCCGCTGTAATAGAGGTCAGAGGTGACTGGCGTGTAGGCCGTTCCGCTCCAGCTGCCGCTGTCCACTTTAGGGTAAGACACCGTACCAGTCCCTCCGGCAGAATTGAGCAGGCCGCCACTCAGCGCGCCTGGCATCAGGTTTGGTGTCAGCGGCTCACCCGTATTCGGCAGGTAACTGGTGGGGCTGCCAAAAGCGGGCGGGATCAGCGCCGTATTCTTACTGCGATCCACATTGGAAGCGGCATATTCCGTGGCCGTCTCTACGCTGGTCGGCCTGCCGAAGAGGTGATCCTCCGGGGCATCCACCGTGTAGTCCAGCGCGTAGGCGGGTACTGCGGTCAGTGCGGCAGTCAGCGCCGCAGACAAGCACAGTGTTTTCCATTTCATTTTGTGTAGTCCTCCCACTTCTTTTCGTTTCTGCGCTTTTTCAGCCACTTGTTTCCCAGTACACCAAGACCAGCTGCACCGGCACCGACGGGCAGGATCAGCAGCCATCTCCAATCGGGCGTCTCTGTTTTTGTTTGGATCGGCGTCCCGCTGAAAACAGCGGTGTAGACCGTATCATCAGCAGTGGTACGAACTACCTCGCCGGAATAGTCCGCAGTGACGATATATCCGGTAGCATATTTGCTGGACGCCTTTCCCGTATAGGTGGCAGAGGCGTGGTAAAAGCCTTCGGATTCCTGCCATTGCACATCGGACAGCTCCAGGGTGCGGCCATTATCCGTGATGCTTTTAGGCACAAACGACACATCGGCGTCGGACAAATTTGGATAAGTCCTTGCGGCTGTGACTGTTCGGGTGGAAGTGTTGTAGCCTGCGGCCTCGACCTTGATGCTGGCAGTGTCCAGCATCAGCGTCCCGGTGTAGCCGTCCTCCGTGGTGACAGTGCGCTCTGCTGCCAGTTGGGGCATGATCTTCTCCATGTCCTTTGTGTCCGTGTCCAGCGTGTAGGTTTCGGCATAGTCCTTTGCGTCGCTTTTGACGGTTTCCTGCCGGGTCACATCCAGCAGCGTATAATGCCAGCCCTCCCGGTCAAAATCGCCAACGGGGATGTTGGCCGGATCATCCGCAGAGGACAGCAGATAGGTGCGCTCCAGCCGCATTTCTTCTCCGTTGGCATATTCCTTGACCTCTGTGGGATAGAGGCTGGGCGTCAGGAGCAATGCGTCTGCCGCCAGTGCCGGACAGGTCATCAGGCAGGACAGCAGTGCGGCGCAACACAGGGATAGTGTGCGTTTCATAACAGTTCCTCCATATTCGTATCATGTAGAAATGTGTCTCAATTTGAGCCGCATTTCAAAAGCGCCCCGCCGACGGCTCACGGCGGGGCGGGCAGCGGGTTCGCAGGCGCTCGGTTGGACGCACCGCGCTCCCAATATGGCAAAAGCCGCTGTCAGCGGCTTTTGGGGTGTTCTCCCCTTGATTACCCAATGAGCTGACGAGCAGCACGGTCAAGGCTCGGCCAGTGGGCGCACTGGCCGACTCGCGCACGATTGCGCCAGCAATCGTGCGGCCTTGACAGGGGTGCGCGGCGGCTCATACTCCCCGAAGGGGAAACACCCCCACCACCACTGGACTTTATCGGGTCGGACGATGCACCGGGGCGCGGCTGCGTTGCTTTCCCATCTCCAGATTTTTTTCGATGGAACGGCCAAACTGTTTGCTGGTGTCCTGAATGGTGTCCAGCGCCTGTCGCCGTTCCTGCGGCTCCCAGCCTTCATAAAGTCCGGCCAGATTCGTCATATCCGGCATGGGGCGTTCGATCCCATATCTGCGGCATAGAATGTAGGAAATACTCTGTGCGTCCAGATCGCACTCGCCGCGGTCATAACTTCTGTTCGCACCTTTGGCATGAAAGCGGCTGTGCGCGACCTCGGCGGCGATTGCGGCAAAGGCTTCGTTGTCGGGGTAATCCGGGTTGATCGCCAGTTCCAGATTGGTTTCATCGTAGAAAGCAGGCGATGGCAGCTCCTTATCAATGACCACTGGCACGACAGCGTAGTTCAGAACGGTGGTCAGCGCCGTTTCCATCTCTTTGCTGTCATTTTTCAGAGAGATGCGGGAAAGCTCACGGCCCTGCGTCTGGCGAATGTCATAGGCATCAGCCAGCGTATAGCCGCGCCCCATGGGAGAGCGGGCAAAGATTTTGACGCCATTGTTTTTCTCACTGTCCATGACGGAGCGATTCAGCGTTTTCCAGCGGTCACGGGTGCCGAACACGGTGGCCTCCGGGTCGCTGAACATGACCAGCGCGATATTTCCGGCGCTGTATGCGGGGTTGTCTCCCTGCATCTCTAGATACCGCGCATAGGCATCGGGACTGGTGGTGATCTCCATCACCCCGGCGTCCTGCATGGCAGTGGTATTATCCCGTTCTGCCTGCTGCTGTTCCTTCCATTTGGTGTCGTTCTCCGTTTTCCTGCTTACGATCTGTTCCAGATTTGCCATGGTAATTCCTCCATTTATCTTGATTTCTGCGGGGACGAATGAGAGCGTTGCGGAGCAGGCCGCCCCTCCCGCATCCCCTCTGCGGTTTTCTGCAAGACCGCCAACCGGCCTTTTACGGTGGGAATATCACTGATCTTCTCCGCCGTGTCAGTAGTCCTCATCGTCTGGCTCGTCCTCGATGCTGTCGAGCCATTCCCGCGCTCTGGTGAGGAGTTCCTTTGTTGAGTGCGGGGTGCGTCTTTTTTTGCCGCAGGCTCCTCCTGCTCCTCTGTCGGGGCGGGATAACCCCGGCGCTGCATGAACAGGTTGACCTGCGGCACGAAGTCCGTATTGGTGACAAGCGCCACCAGCCCGTCATTCGCCTTGGTGTCCTGGACGGCCGCAAAGAGGACATTAGGCCGGGCATACTTGCGGAACTCCGCAAAATCTTCTTCCTTGATGCAAAAACTTTTCAGTTCCTTGCCCTCTCGCAGCAGACGGTTCATGCTGGTTTTGCCGACCAGCTTTTTATTATCTTTGGCAAGGGCATATAAAAAGGCGGCAAGATTTTTACTTCCTGCCGCCAGCAGCTTGATACTGGCCTCGGTCAGTTGGATGCTCTCCTTGACCACCAGATCAGCCGCTTCTCCGCTTGTGTCCATTCAATCGCACCTCCCGGTTTTCAGATAAGTTATCAGTTCCATCATGGTACACTGCGACGCATAGCGCACACAGCGGCGTACCATTTCGCGGATATGCGCTTCACGCTGGGCATCGGGAAGCGCCGCGGCAAAGGCCACATCCCGAACTAAATCGGAGTGATCCGCCAGAATCACACTGCCGCGGTGAACGCCGTGTTCTACGCACTCCACATGGAGCAGCATCGCCAACACCGGCCAGCAGGTCTGTGTTTCCAGCGCAGCGAGAAAAGAATTGCTGTCGCTGCCGTCTGCATAGACCTCAGACAGATCCATCAAACGGAAACGGTCTTTCCGCACCAGAAACAGGTAGTCGTTGGATCGGCTTTGTGACAGGCTTTTTGTCGCTGCGGCCAATGCAGCTCGGTCAATGGGTTGGTGATCCGCGGTCAGTTCCAGCACGCGGCTCAGGTCTGCTTTTATCAACTTTTTCATGGCGGCTCCTTTCCTCCTGCAACTTGATTTGTGCCTGCACGGTGGGGATATCTCCCTCGATACGGACACACAGCTTCAACTCCCGGCGCAGCACCCGGAGCCTTGCCGTGATCTGGCTGATCTCCTCAGCACAGGCTGTATCCTCCGGCGCTCTGCGATGCAGGCGATACAGGTCGGCTCGGTGGTCAGTCAGCGCGTCGATCTCCGCTTGCAGCGCGTCATGCTGCATCGTCAGCTGCGCTACACTGTCGATGCGGTTTTCCCACAGGTAATAGAATTGCTCCTGATAGCGGTCAAACCGAATGACCTCTTCCCGTGGTACAACAATAGCTGCCTTACGGCGGGATGGCGTTCTCAGCAGATACAAATATTTTAGATAGAGCAGACGGAAACCCTTGGGTCGGCCAGCCTGCGGCAGTTTGCCGCGAACCCGGTATCGCCGCCCACGGGAAACATACCGCTGCGGCAAGATCGGCGTATGGTCGCTGATGGGCGGTGCAGCCCCAATTCGTCCGGCGGTCAGCCGCGTCAGTATCTCCGCCTCGCTGTAACCGTCTCCCAGCTTGTCCAGTCGCAAAAATCGCTGACCGCCCGGCGGCTTGACTGCCGCATGGGTCACTTGGGGATACCGCTTGATCTGATAGCCCATCCGCGCCAGTTCGCTCCAGAACGAGCGCATGGTGTAGGCACCGGCGATTGCGGTGTCGATGTCCACACGGACGGTACTGCGAAAGCTGGGTTTTCCGCTTTGCTGCGCCTCCCACTCGGCGCGGCTGACGCTCGGCTCACTGGGTTCGATGATGGACAGGCCATACTCCAGGCAGATCGCGTCCGATGTTCCGCGGATACCTTCTCCGGCACCGCCCAGCAGGTCTTTGATACGGTCACGGTACATTGCGCCGTCCACAAAGGACACGCTGTTGAACACGATATGAGAGTGCAGATGCGCCTTATTCAGATGGGTGGAAACGACCACCTCATATCGGTCTGCCAGAAGCCGCTGTGCAAGTTCTACGCCGATGGCGTGCGCCTGCTCCGGCGTGACCTCTCCGGGGGCAAAGGACTGAATCACATGATACCCTTTACGCTTGCGACTGACCTTTCCCCAGCGGCGCTTGGTATCCATCATGTCCGCATAGGCTGTTTCCCGGCTGCAATTCAGGGCGGTTTCAAAGCAGTCCTGTTCCGTCTTGTCCCGATTCATGGCGTAGTCCAGCACCGTTTCCAAAGAGGTCTTTTCTTCATCCTGCGTATAGTCCAAACACCTGTCCAGCCGACTATGAATGACGATGAGTTTTGTATAAGCCATTCAGAGCCGCTCCCGAACAAGCCGTGCCGTCTGCTGTATCAACAGCAGAGCCTCTGTGATCTCATCGCCGGTGGCCGCGCCCCGTGCGTTGGCTTGATGGGCCAGCTGATTGATGTTGTTGCCGATGGCAGACAAAGCACGGAGCAGGTCTGCATAGGCGTCGGGCGGACGGGGGCGCAGATTTACGCCCATGATGAGCTGCCGCACCAGCGGCTCCTTCTTCAAGCCGGTCACTTCCGCCTGTCGGCACAGATGGGCGTACTCGGTGGCATTGAGCCGCAGAGTCATCGTCTTATACGGTTTCATTTGCTCCTCCTCTCAGCGGGCAGGCTCCGTTTTTCTTCTCTTGGCCGCTTTCGTGGACTGGGGAACGGTATGGCCTGCTTCCCGTTCCGCCCAGTAGTCCGGGTGGTATATCCGAATAACGCGGTCAATTTCCTGTTCAAATTTTGCGGGGTCTGTAATCCTGCTGGGAGGCGTCCACATTCCGCGGTCAATGAGTTCCCGAAGCACCACCTGTTCACAGCAATCTTCCTCAAACCACAAGCACCCTCCCTCACGAAATCCGCATTTGCGTGCAGCAGATGACAGTTCAAGATAGGTGGGCCATTCCACGGCGATACCGCCGTGTCCGGGAGCTGTGATAAGATGGATGCCGGGATAGATCGTGTCAAGGGCTTGTATCTCGCCCCACGGCGAGTAGTTCGGCTGCATCGGCATCACTCCGTTTCTCAAAAAATAATGCGTCTCAATTCGAGACGCATTTCGACTTTCATAGCGCGGGGTTTTAGGGGTGCGCCCCTAACCGGCGGAATTTTGATGTCAAAATTCCATGCTGGCTGGGACAGCGACGCAGAGCGCCGCTGCCCTACCGTGTCGGGGCGTGCTTCTTTTTGACAGTGCTTTTACTCTTTCCGTTGGAGTTTTTTTCAACAGGCTTGTCCGGGACTTTCTGTATTTCCGACGGCACAGCGGCATCGGTATCATCCAGACAGGCCAGCAGATCATCCACCGCCTGCTTGTCGGGTTCTTCCTTGTCCGGCGGCGCCAGCGTATAGCCGGGAGCCAGGCAGCCATTGATGCTGAACATCCGTTTGCACTCGTTGGGGATAGGGGGAGACAATTCCCGGAACAGGTGCGAATACAGGTCAAACCGGCCTTGGATATAATTCTGTGCCGCTTCCATGCTGGGATATTTTTTCTTATCCTGTCTTGCAACATAGATGCTGTCGCCCCAGTAATTTGCGTACTTGGAGTTTGGCTGCTTGGGTGCGTTATAGATGATCCCCCAGCTGACGAGATAAATGTCGGTGGCATCTGCGTAGGAGATTTTATAACGCATTTTGTAGGTGCGGTTGCTGATCTCCCACACGCCGTTCTCGCGCTCTTTCCACTCATTGGCGGTATGCTCTACCTCCGGGGTATGCACATATTCCAGCGCACGCTCCAGCAGCATCGTATGTGCTGCCTGCTCATCCCATTCTGACGCGATTTGCTTCAGCTTGGCATAGAGTTCCTTTTCCAGCGTGATACTGGCCTCTTTCCGCTGATTGATCTCCGCATCCGTCAGCTTTACCAGCGGGGCAAGGTGCGGAGCAGCACGCCAGTCATTGTAGGAGACATTGTGCTGGATCGTGATTTTCTGCCCCGGCGTTATGCCGTCCTGATAAGCATTCAAAAAGTAAAAGCTATCCCGGCTATCTTTCTCAGACATGGGTGGTATCCCTCCTATCTGGCCGGAGTCTCCGGCCTCTTTTTTACTTTGGGCCGCCAGCCTTTTTGCAAACGGTGTTCCATCGAGATGATACGGTACAACTCCGCTTCACTTTGCGGGCAGTTGCGGAAATTCTGGATCGCGCCGTACTCAAAGAAGATTTCTTCCCGATGTCTGCGGTATTGCTCCAGCGGTATCCTGACTTTCTCACCGGAATAGAAGGACAATTCCACATTCTCAATGGGGAGGGCGGCTTTGATGACACGCTGCACCTGCTCCCGGTAGTTCAGCTTCACCACATAGCCCATAGGAGCTGTTCTGCACTGCCCGGTAATGACAATGCGGTAGGCTTCGATACCAGCAGGCATATTTGCATAATGCGTCCATATCTTATAGCCATCGCTCTCCCGGAGAAAAGCGTCCCGTTCCAGCACACACCATGTTCCGCTTGGCCGGGACATGAAGTAGAAAATGCGCTCATCCTGATTGGGGCTGTCCAGCGCATCCCTCAGCTTTTGCGCGTCCAGTTCAAAATCGCTTTTATAGTGCTGCGTGTTCCGGGACACGACTTCATCGAGAAAGGCGATCAGGCTGATTTCTTTTCCCACGGGCATTCCTCCGTTTCTGTGCTGGTTTTTCCTGTACTGGCGGTGACAGCTCTTTGGGCGGTTCGATGCTGTCGATCAATTCCGCAGCGGTGTCCCGTATCCGCTCCAACGATGTTTTCAGTTGGGACAAGTCTTTTCCTCGGCTCCAACCGGCTACATACCCAAATGAATAGTCGGAAGTGTCGATGCCGAAATGCTGGCAGACCACATAGGCTACACTCTCGGCCTCCACCTCGCGGGAGGAACGCTGCTCACTCCGGTTTTCTTCTGGAGCAGCACCCTCTTTCGGCGCATGGAGTTTTGCGTGGCTAACCTCATGGATCATGGTCTTGATGGTCTGCACTTGGCTCATATCCGGCTGCACCAGAATGCGCTGCTCTGCAAAATTGCAGCAGCCAAAGGCAGCGCCGGGAAAGGCTTCAATGCTGATGGGATAGGGTGAGAGGTGACTGATCGCCTCGGTTATGCGTTCGTAGTCCACCACACCTCCGGTCAGCTTGTGAACAAGCTCCGGCAGCGGCTTCCCCTCGGTCTGGCTCACATCGAACACAGTGACTGTCCGAAAACCTACGCGCTGCACCCATTGGATGGTCGCAGCCGTAGAGCCGTCCGGGGCCGTTTCCTCCACTTCCTCCCGTCTGCGGTAAGGACAGGGGGCGAGTATGGTGATACCATGCTCGCCCCGCTTGACCTGTCGGCCAAATTTTCTTTTCCAATCGTGATAACCTGCAACATGAGAAGCATTCGGACACTGCATGAAAATCAGCATGGCGTTGCCAAAACTGTAATGATGGAACTTCGACATGGCCGTGAGGTATGCCGCATATTGGCCGCTTTGGAAAATATCCGAAACGCCCTGCTCCAGCTGGTCAGTCAGTGCCTTCAGTCGCTCACTTGCGGAAAGCTGTTCTTGCATCGTACTTTACTCCCGGCCGGGTGGCGTATCCTGGCCTTTCTCACGGCCGGAGCCGCCTGCTGCCTTGGGCTGCACCTTCAGCGTAATGGGGGTGTTACCCTTCGCTCCGATCAGAATTTCCGCACTGTGAAACTCCTTCTTGTAAGCTTTGACCTGCTCCGGGGTCAAGGAACAGAAATCTTCCTCACCTAAGCCGCAGACGAAAAAGTTCCCGAACACACCGCCATATCCGCCAGGCACACTGCGGTTGAAGGGCAAGTCCAAGAACAGTCCCTCGTCATTACAAACGACTGCGGCGTTATCCTCAAAGGGGTAAATGGCTTGGATTATTCCCCCTACGACTTTCTGCATCTCATCCAAGCCGTTGATGTCCGCCTCATAGGGGGCATATCCCGGCTTAACGATTACGACAGTCATACTCCATCACCTCGCCGGTTCAGACCGTTTTTTGCCGTCATTTTCTGCTTGCGTTTTTGCTTTTTGCCGTTCAAGCGCCCTTTTGCGGAGATCCATCGCCTCAAACATCGTGCGTTTGACGGTAGCAACTGTCGTTCCCTTCTCTGGGAAGTAGGGGCGCAGTTCATCGTCCTGAAAAGTGACCTTCAGCGGAGGGTCAATCTCCCGCTTGGTAGGCGCTACCGACTTCTCGATCTTCTGCGGGGTCAGCGTACCGGCGCGGCTCTCTTCCTTGAGCTTGACCGCTTCCGTCTTGGAGGGGACTTTGCCGCCCTCTTTTTCGATGGCGTCAGCCAGCGTTTTCTGTTCGGCGGGCTTCATGTGAGAAATCTGCTCGGCGGTGTCCAGCGGCAATTCCTTCTTGTCCACCATCTTTTTCAGCGGCTCCTCCAGCTGATTGACACGCATCAATCGCTGTACGCTGGCACGGCTCATACCCAGATCTTCACCGACCTGCTCATCGCTCCGCTTCATCGGCTCTTTTCCGGCCAGAATGTCTGCCTTGGAGCGCCGCCCTGCCTTACGCTTCAAAGCGTCCATCTTCATCTGTGCGGCGCGGGCCAGTTCCGAAAGCGGAATATCCTTGCGGTGGAGGTTGCCGTCTACGCACTGGATCTGTGCGTCATCCTCGTCCACACGCTCAATGAGAACGGGAATGGGGTAGTTCAGCTGTGCGCCAATGTCATGTCGGCGATGGCCGGAGATGATCTCCAGTCCACCGTTGCGTCCGGGACGGCAGAGGACCGGCTCACGGATGCCGTAATTCTTGATGGACTCAAACAGGTCTTTGTAATCCTGCGTCTCGCGGTTTACCGTGAACGGGTGATCCAGAAAGTCCTTCAGATAGGCCGGATGGACTGCCATGCTGTAAATCTCGCCCTCACCGGGGGTAGGCAGCTTAAAAAGGTCAGCTTCAGTAGGTGCGTCCAGACGATCCTCAAATACCTTGGTCACGGCAGAACCTTTCGGGCCGTCCGCAGTGCGGGTAGCCGATGCAGTGGGCGTTTCCTGTCCCACCGGCTCTTTGACCGCATCCGCCTTGACAGGTTCGGCAGGCTTCTTGCTCTCTTCTGGCTTGGTGGGAGTGGGCGCAGCTGCGGCAGGCTTGCCGTCCTTGACCGCCTTATCGTCCTTGGCGGATTCAGCGGGTTTCTTGTTCTCTTCCTGCTTGGTGGGAACAGGCGCAGTTGCGGCGGGCTTGCCGTCCTTGACTGTCTTATCGTCCTTGGCGGGTTCAGCGGGTTTCTTGTTCTCTTCCTGCTTGGTGGGAGCAGGCGTAGTTGCGGCGGGCTTGCCATCCTTGACCGCCTTATCGTCCTTGGCAGGCTCGGCAGGTTTCTTGCCCTCCTCCGGCTTGGTGGGAGTGGGCGCAGCTGCGGCAGGCTTGCTGTCCTTGACGGTCTTATCGTCCTTGGCAGGCTCGGCAGGTTTCTTGCTCTCCTCCGGCTTGGTGGGAGCTGGCGCATCTGCGGCAGGCTTGCCGTCCTTGACCGCCTTATCGTCCTTGGCAGGCTCAACGGTTTTCTTGCTCTCCTCCAGCTTGGTGGGGATGGGGGCAGAAAGCGGAGTCGCAGGTGCTTTGACATTCTTGGGCGTCTCTGGCTGCTTTGCGGGCTGTGTGGGGGAAGGCGGCGTTCCTACGGGCGGTGCCTGAAACGCACCGATCAGCGGGTTTTTCTTTTCGTTGGACATTGGTTTACCTCCGTATTCAAGATTTATGTCGAAAAATGTGTCTCAATTTGAGCCACATTTTCAACCAAAATCAAAGGCCGAAGTCGTGTTGGACTTCGGCCTGATAGTAGTTATTCATCGTCAACGGTGCATTGAACAGCGTAGTCAGCAGATAAGCACGGATGTTGCGGACTTTGGTGGTATTTCGGTGCAGGCTCTCAAAGACATAGACCATCATGGAGTAGTCCAGCCGATAGAAACGGGCCTGCACCTGCGTCAGCGGGATGTCATTGCCGCCGATCCGAATCGTTTGCCGGGTGGAACACATCACATCCGCCATCAGCCCGACCACTTCGTCCACATCGTCGCGGTTGAACTGCTGGCAAAGGAAGGGGTACTCAATATTCTCTTTGATTTCTTTCAAGTATTCGCTTCTATCCATCCATCTCTGCTCATCGGTGGAAGGTGATGGATGGATAGATGGATCAGTATAGCTAAAATCAGTTTGATTAGATTTAATATAATTACCGTCCGATTTTCCGAAGTCTGCACTTCTGATAATCGGAAGTCTTGACTTCGGCTTTTCGGAACTCTTGACTTCCGATTTTCCGACTTCTTGACTTCCGATTTTCGGAAGTCTTGGAACCTCTTGCGGCACAATGGTTTCAGCGGTCACTTGGCGGGTGGTAAAGCGCTTGACATAGATTTTGGTCGGCTTGCCCTGCCCCTGCTTCATGCGTTCGATCAGCCCGCAGCCCTTATCTGTGTCCAACTCGGATAGAAGCTTGACGGCTTTTTCATGTCCGCAGTTCAAGTCCTCCTGAATTTCGTCCAGCGTGTAAAATATGTAGACACGCCCGGCGTCATCATACCAGCTATTCCGTGCAGACAAGCCCATCCGGTCAAGCAGGAGGCCGTACAGCAGCTTTGCGTCCGTGGAGATTTTCTTGAATTGCTGTCCTGTGACAAGCTGGCGGGGAATGCGGTAAAAAGAAAATTGGCTGCTTTCATCGCCGTAATAATAGTCGAATGCAGTTGAAATACTCACACACGATTACCTCCTATGATAATAAAAAAGCACACTCTGCCGAGCGTGCTTTTGGATGCGAACATATCGTCCGAAATCTTCATTTTTCAACATTCCTTTACCCCGATGCGAACTGTATCTCCTCCATTGTGTTGACATCTCACAGATAGGCGGGGTATAATAGGGAAAAATAGCTTGGTTATCGCAGGATGCTTGCTTCTTGGCTTGTACCGTGAAGAATTGAACAAGGCCATATACTTTTTTCGCTTTTCTCCGACAATATCTGATTATTGTCGGCAGTTTCCTGTGTGGTTTGTGGTGCATAGAACTGCACCGTTTGGGAGAGCGTACGGTTCGCATCCGTAAGGTCGAGAGTTCGATCCTCTTCGTCTCCACCATAAAAACCACTCCATCGGAGTGGTTTTTCTTTTTCGTTAACGCTTCACTGGAAGTTTTTGTTTGGGGGTATCTTATGAAAACCGCATTGATCACCGGCGCGTCCCGGGGAATTGGTCGGGCCGTGGCCCGGGAATTAGCTCATCAGGGCTGGGCTGTGGGCATCAACTACCTGAACCGGGCGGACAAGGCCCGGGAGCTGGTGGAGGAACTGACAGCAGCGGGCTGTCATGCCGCCATGTTCCAGGCCGATGTCGCGGACAGCGCCGCCGTGGCCGAGATGGTCCGGAAGCTGGGCGAGACCTTCAGCCCGGTAGAGTTGGTGGTAAACAACGCCGGTGTGTCGGGTCAGGGGCTGTTTCAGGACACCACCGACGAGATGTGGGACCGGTATCTGGCGGTAAATCTGAGCGGCGCCCGGAACACCGTCAAGGCAGCCCTCCCTCACATGATCTCGGAAAAACGGGGCTGCATCGTAAATATTTCCTCCATCTGGGGCCAGCGGGGGGCAAGCTGCGAGGTGGCTTACTCCTGCACAAAGGCGGGTATCATCGCCCTGACCCGGTCGTTGGCTATGGAATTGGCCCCCTCCGGCATCCGGGTAAACTGCGTGGCCCCCGGCGTCATCAACACCGACATGGTGCAGGTACTGGGACAGGAGACCGTGGAGGAGCTGATCCGCGAGACGCCTCTGGGCCGTTTGGGAACACCCGAGGATATCGCCTATGCCGTGGCGTTCTTCGCCTCGGAGCGGGCAGGCTTCATCACCGGTCAGGTCCTCACCGCCGACGGCGGCTTCATTGTATAGAACTTCATGCATGGCAGCGCACCGCGAACATGCGCAAATGCCAGTGCATGAAGGTTTCGCGCATCATTTCCGGTTGCCCCGCAGGAGCGAGGAAATGGCACATTTCTTATTTCGCTATGCTTTTGCATGGCAAACCCGCACAGCAAAAGGACTGCCGCTTAGCGGCAGTCCTTTATCGTTGACTGACCTCCCAGGCGTCCTGAAAGATCAGATCATCCACATCACCCATAGGCTTTTTCGGCTCCATACGCTTCCCTCCTTTGCGATATCTGCATTTACAACTTACTCAGTATATGCCGCCGAAGGTAAAAAATTGCACGAAACCGTGCATCGGAATTAAAAAAGCCGTCCAGGACGTCCCCTTTACAAATGGCCTGAAAGTGTGTATAATATTTTTAATTATGTGCAAATATCTGCAAATGCGAGGAATTTAATCATGGAACTGACTCAAGGCGTCCGGTTCGACACATTGGAGCTGTCACCGGAAATTCTGCGCGCTTTAATGGAGCGCAATATTGTACAATCCACCCCGGTGCAGGCAGGCTGCATCCCTCCCATGCTGGAATGGCGGGACGTGATCGCCAAGGCCCCCACCGGTACAGGCAAGACCTTTGCCTACGGCATCCCCATTGTGGAGCATATCGACCCGGAGGACGAGAGCGTTCAGGCGGTGATTCTGGCCCCCACCCGGGAGCTTGCCATCCAGATCACCGATGAGCTGCGGATCCTCTACACCTATAAACCCGGCATCCGGGCAGTGTGCCTGTACGGCGGCGCCCCCATCGGCCGCCAGATCGACGCGCTGAAAAAGCATCCTCAGATTGTAGTGGCTACGCCGGGACGGCTGTCCGACCACATGAAGCGCCGCACCGTCCGGGTGGACACGGCAAAAACCGTGGTGCTGGACGAGGCGGACCGGATGCTGGACATGGGCTTCATCCATGACGTGACCCGGCTGCTGGACCGCATGGACAAGCGGAAAAATCTGGGACTGTTCTCCGCCACCATCTCCCGTGAGGTCATGGACATCGCTTGGGTGTATCAGCGGGACGCGGAGGAGGTCACCGTCCGGGAGGACGAGCAGAACAAGCCCGATATCAAGCAGTTCCGCATGGACGTCAGCTTCGACGGCAAGGCGGAGGCCATTGCCAAGATCCTGAACGAGACGGGCTTTGACCGCTGCATGGTGTTCTGCAACACCAAGGGCAGCACAGAGCGCATCACCAAGTTCCTGCAGATGCGGGGCATCGACGCCCAGTGCATCCACGGGGACATTCCCCAGAAGAAGCGGGAGCAGGTAATGGATCTGTTCCGCAAGGGCAAGCTTCGGGTCTTTGTCTCCACTGATGTGGCCGCCCGGGGTATCGACGTGGATGATGTGGACATCGTGTTCAACTGCGACATTCCCGATGAAAATCAGGACTATGTCCACCGGATCGGCCGTACCGGCCGGGCCAAGCGGCAGGGCGTGGCCGTCAGCTTTGTGGCGGACTTCCCCTCCAAGATCCGGATCGACGATATTGCCAAGAATACCCGCAATGAGATCCTGCCGGTGAAATTCGATGAAAACGGCAGCCTGACCATGGCATAACATAAAAGGAGTCCCTATGAAATTATGGAAGCGCCTGACAGCGCTGTGTCTCAGCGTTCTGGTGTGCGTTACCCTCCTGACCGCCTGCGGCCGGAAGGAATCGGCAGACGGCCGGGCATCTCTCTCCGTTTGCGTGGGAGAGACTCCCGCCACCTATGATCCTATCTACGCCCAGCGGATCGGGGACCAGACCATCCTGAACCACCTTTATGAAAATCTGATGCGGCTGGAAACGGGCGAAAACAGCCAGGCCATCGCAGTCCCCGGTGCCGCCAAAAGCGTGGACATGAAGGAGAACAGCGATGGCACCGTCACCTACACCTTCCGCCTCCGGGGCGGCAAGTGGTCCGATGGCGTAGAGGTCACGGCCAGCGACTTTGTATACGCCTGGCAGCGTCTGGCGGACCCCGCTACCGGCTCCGTGTATGCCCCGCTGCTGTCCATTGTCAGCGGCTATGCGGAGGCTCAGGCCTCCGGCGACATGAGTCTGCTGGCGGTGAGCGCAAAAAGCAGCACCACCCTTGTGGTGACCCTGACCGGTCATTATGACTGGTTCCTGCGGGAGGTCTGCACCTCCATCGCCACCATGCCTCTGCGGCAGGATGTTGTACAGCGGCTCAAGCAGGAGGCGGATGCCGCCAACGATAATCTGAAAGAGGATGAGACGCCCCGTCGCTGGTGGTCCGATCCCACCCGTCTGGTGACCAATGGTCCCTATACTGCCTCCGCAGAGGACGAAAACGCTCTGACGCTGACGGAAAATACTGCCTACGGCAAAAAGCTGACCGGTCCGGAGGATCTGACCTTCCGCTTCGGAGACACGCAGACGGCGGAGGTCCTGTATGATCAGGGCGTGGTAGACGCTGTCTGGCCTCTGACGGAGGAGGAGATGGCAGAGCAGATGGAAGCAGATGAGACCTGGCAGGCAGAGCCTGTTCTGGAGACTTACTCCGTCATGTTCAACTGCAGCCGTCTGGAGGATGAATCCATCCGCAAGGCCCTGAGCCTGGTGATCGACCGGGAACAGCTGACCGCCATGGCGGGGATTACGGCACAGCCCGCCGAGGGACTGGTGCCCCCCGGTGTGCCGGAGGACAACGCAGATCTGGATTTCCGCGCCTGCGGCGGCAGCCTGCTGGACAACGATCCGGAAAGCTACGCCGACCGCTGCCAGGACGCTGTGGACCTGATGCAGAATGCCGGATATGACCGGGGCAGCGACCTGAGTGCGGAGCTGGGTGCTCTGGAATATCTCTATGTGGATCAGGGCAGCAACAAGACCGTGGCCATGGCCCTGTGCGGTATGTGGGGCTACTATCTGGGCGTGAACGTGACGCCCAGAGCCGTAACGCCGGCGGAGCTGGCCTCCGCTATGCGCAGCGGGAATTACACGCTGGCCGGTATGTCCGTCAGCGCCGTGTGTAGCGATGCGGAATGTTTCCTGATGGACTGGACCACCGGCAATCGGGACAACTTCCTCCACTATGAAAACAGCGCCTACGATACGCTGATGTCCATCATCGCCGGTGCAGAGGACGGCTCGGCCCGTATGGGCTGTCTCCATGACGCGGAGGACCTGCTGCTGGAGATCGACTGCGCCATATCCCCCCTCTACACGGTGGGAACGGCCTGGAAGCTGCGGGACACCTATCTGGGTGCCATCCGGGACCCCCGGGGCTGGTTCGACTTCCGGGGCGTGTATCCCAAGCCCGTCACCGTGCAGTAATTCCAACGGAACCAATGGAATACGCCGCGACCGCAATGAAACGCAAAAACAACGCAGCCGTTTTTGGGAGATCCTCCCGAAAACGGCTGTGTTCTTTATGTTCCAAACTCTTGCGGACAACTTTCTTACGGCTTCGCGTAGATTTTTCTTCCGGCGGACCAGACTGCCTGTACGGCCCCCTCCTGACGGCGGTACACCGCCCGTTCCAGCCGCTCCGCCGGAGTCAGGGTGCGGGGCTGGGGCAGTGTGTCATCCGCCAGTACGATGGCGTGAAGGGAATTTCCCGCGGCAAAGCCCGGCTGCTCTCCAAAGAAAGCGGCCCCGGCAGAGGTAGCCAGATACCACCCCTCCGCCACGGTGAGGAAGGGGGTGTTCCAGTCATCCATCATCCGCCGGGCCTTGGAAGCCCGGACGGCGGCCGCCGTCACGTCAAACAGATCCAGATGATCGCCTCCGGCGATGTCGCTGCCAAGAGCCACCTTTACGCCCTCGTCCAGCATCCTCCGTACCGGCGCCACGCCGGAGCAGAGATTCTGATTGGAGTCGGCGCAGTGGACCACCGTTACCCCGGCGTCCTTCATGGCCTGCCGCTCCCGCTCGTCCGACCAGACGCAGTGGGCCATCACGGTGCGGTCATTCCAAAGGCCGTACTTCTTGTAGGTCTCCCAATACTGGTTGCAATCCGGATGGAGCTGGCGTACCCAGTCCATCTCCGCGCCATTTTCCGACAGGTGGGACTGCACCGGCAGATCGCGCTCCGCCGCCAGTTTTCCCAAAAATGCCATCAGCTCATTCGTGCAGGAGGGGGTGAACCGGGGGGTCAGAATCGGCTTGATGTGCCGGAGATCCTGACAGGCATCCAGCCACCGCAGCGTTTCGCGCATGGAACCCTCTGTGGTCTCTTCCAACATGCCGGGTGCGCCGTTGCGGTCCATGTTCACCTTGCCCACATAGCCGGTGATCCCCGCTTTTTCCAGCTCGTCCATCAAGATCAGGGTGGCGTCGGTGTGGAGAGAGGAAAACATACACACCCGGGTCGTCCCGCAGGACACCAATTCCCCCGCCAGCTGCCGGTACACCGTCCGGGCGTAGTCCGGCTCCGCAAACCGGGCCTCCGTGGGGAAGGCGTAGGCATTCAGCCAGTCCAGCAGGGGCAGATCCATACCCATCCCCAGCATGGGATACTGGGGAGCGTGGAGGTGCAGGTCCGCAAAGGACTGGACGATCAGGCAGTCTCCATAGTCCTCCACAGACGCTCCGGCATATTGCTCCGGCAGCACCGGATACACCCCGGTAATGACGCCGTTTTCAGCGATGAGATAACCGTGTTCCGTCACATCCAGCCGGCCGCAGGCCGGCGCGGAAACGATATTTCCTTTCAGAATAGTGGTCATTGCGTCCTCCTTTCAAAACAAAAGAGCGCCCGTATAAGCGGACGCTCATAGCAAGATCTTAGGCGATCTCATAGAAACTTCCGCGCCTGAGACGATCCCATCAGCGGAATTATATGAGCCATATTTCCTTTTATAGTTTAATCATACCACGGCGCCTGGAAAAAGGCAAGCCTCTCCGTCAGCACACACCGTCGGCACACATCCGGGAATTGTCGCCTATACTGGCGTACAGGCAAAATTCCGCCTGAATCGAGGAAAAGGCGTTGATTCGTATGCTGCAAGCATTGAGCTGGGCCGCTTTGGGCACCGGCTTTACCTTTCTGATGACCACCTTAGGGGCTGCGGTGGTATTTTTCTTTGTGGAGGAGCCCCGGCCCCAGTTCCAGCGGACCATGCTTGGCTTCGCCGCCGGGGTGATGACGGCGGCCAGCGTCTGGAGCCTGCTGCTGCCCGCCATCGAGCAGTCGGCGGACTTCGGCGTTCCCGGCTGGCTCCCCGCAGCGGCGGGGCTGCTGTTGGGCGTAGGCTTTCTCTCCGCGCTGGACGCCGTTCTGCCCCATCTGCGGCGGGCAAAGGACATGGACTTGACCCGCCGCCAAAGCACGCTGCTGATGGCAGCCATTACCCTCCACAATGTACCGGAGGGCATGGCGGTGGGCCTCGCCTTCGCACTGGCGGCAGAGGGAGAGGGCATGGCCGGGGCTGCGGCGCTGGCGCTGGGCATCGGCATCCAGAATCTTCCGGAGGGCGCCGCCATCTCCCTTCCTCTGCGGCAGGAGGGCAGCTCCCGGGGCCGGGCTTTTTTGTTGGGGACCCTCTCCGGCAGCGTGGAGCCGATTTTCGGTATTCTGGTAGTGCTGGTAGCCGCCGGTGTCCGTCCCTTGATGCCATGGCTCCTCAGCTTCGCCGCCGGAGCCATGCTGTATGTGGTGGTAGAGGAGTTGGTACCTCAGGCCCATTCCAAAGCCGGGACCTGCGGCTTTGTGGGGGGCTTTTTAATTATGATGGTCTTAGACGTGGCGCTGGGATAGTGTGTCAAAACGTAAACTTACATTGTCTCCCGAAAAAAAGTCTGCTATAATCGGCCCAGCACACCAAACCCACGCAAAGGAGAACAAATATGGATACAAAATTCAGCGGCAGCGCAAATTACGTGGCGTCACGCGACCTGATGGAGACCGTTAACATCGCCGTGGCTTTGCAGAAACCTCTGCTCATCAAGGGTGAGCCGGGCACCGGCAAGACCATGCTGGCCCAGGCCGTTGCGGACGCTCTTGGGAAAAAGCTCATTATCTGGAATGTAAAATCCACCACCAAGGCTCAGGACGGCCTGTACGTCTATGACGTGGTGCAGCGGCTCTATGACAGCCAGTTTGGAAACGCCGGTGTGGATGACGTCAAAAAATACATCAAGCTGGGTAAGCTGGGCGAAGCCTTCTCCGCCGAGGAGCAGGTGGTCCTGCTGATCGACGAGATCGACAAGGCGGATCTGGAATTTCCCAACGACCTTCTCTGGGAGTTGGACCGGATGGAGTTCTACATCCCCGAGACGAAGGAGACCGTACAGGCCAGGCAGCGCTCCATCGTCATCATCACCTCCAACGCAGAGAAGGAACTGCCGGACGCTTTCCTCCGTCGGTGCGTGTTCCACTACATCGAGTTCCCGGAGCAGGAGCAGATGGAAGCCATTCTCCGGGTCCACTTCGGTGATTTGGAGGAAAAGCTGGTAAAGCAGTCCCTCGCCGCCTTCTACTGGCTGCGGGAGCTGCGGGGCATTGAGAAAAAGCCCTCCACCTCTGAGTTGGTGGACTGGATCCGGGCGCTGGTGGCCGGCGGCGTGGACCCGGCCCGCATTGAAAAGGAGATTCCCTTCGCCGGTGTCCTGCTGAAAAAAGACAAGGATCTTCAGACCCTGCGGAAGGTGAAGTAGCCATGTTCGCCGCGTTTTTTTACCTGCTGCGTCAGCGGGGACTGCACGTTTCCCTGAACGAGTGGATGACGCTGCTGGAGGGCATGGAAAAGGGACTGCACCATTCGACGCTCACCGGCTTTTATCACCTGTGCCGGGCCATCGTGGTGAAGAATGAAACGGAATTTGACCGTTTTGACCAGATCTTTCTGGAATTTTTCAAGAACGTGCCCTACACCGGGGAGCTGCCGGAGGACCTGCTGGACTGGTTGAACCACCCCAGCGAGGATCTGAAACGGACCATTGCCGACCTGCGCTCCGCCGGGTTTCCGGATGAAACGCTGGAGGAACTGCTGAAAATGCTGGAGGAGCGTCTGAAAGAGCAGACGGAGGAGCACAACGGCGGCAACTACTGGGTTGGGACCCAGGGCCGTACCCCTTGGGGCAACAGTGGTTGGCATCCCAACGGCATCCGGATCGGCGGGCAGTCCATGCACCGCACTGCCATGATGGTGGCGGGAGAACGAAAATTCCGGGACTTCCGAAAAGACAATAAGCTGGACACCCGCCAGTTCCAGATGGCCTTCCGCACGCTGAGTCAGCTGTCCGCCCAGGAGCGGAGCGCCGAAAAGGAGCTGGATATGGACGCCACGATCCACGATACCTGCGAGAGCGCGGGGCGGTTGGAGATCCGGTACAAGAACCCCCGGAAGAACACGGTGAAGGTCCTGCTGCTGATGGATTCCGGCGGCTCTATGGACTACTATTCCGGGCTGTGCAGCCAGCTGTTTCAGGCGGCCACCAAATCCAACCACTTTAAAGAGCTGCACACCTACTATTTCCATAACTGCATTTACGGCGACGTTTACAACGGCCCCCGCCTCTGGCAGGACGGCCAAACGCCTACGGAATGGCTTTTGCAGAATTTCGATGCCAGCTACAAGGTCATTCTCGTGGGCGATGCCGCCATGAATCCCTACGAGCTGCGGGAAAAGCAGTACGATTGGCGGAACCAGCGGTACGGCCCTTCCGGTCTGGAATGGCTGGAGCTGTTCAAAAGGCACTTCCCCTATCTCATCTGGCTGAACCCGGAGCCTATGCCGGCATTTCAGGACTTCTGGACCTTGACCCATCTGCAGTTGGCCAAGATGTTCCCCATGTTCGACCTTTCCGCCGAGGGCTTGGAAGCCGGCATGAAGCGCCTGATGGTGAAGCGGTAGAGGAGACAAGCCCGCAGCATCGCGGGCAAAGCAAACGAAAAGAGGTGGATCATGAATTTTCCCAAGCTGCTGGGGCTGCGCCCCGGCGTCACCGCCGTCATCGGCAGCGGCGGTAAAACCAGTTTACTGCGCCGTCTGGCGGAGGAATTACCGGGGACGGTCCTCCTCTGTACCACCACCCATATCCGCCCCTTTGAGGAATACCCCCTGCTGACGGCCCCTACGCCGGAGGACATCCGCAAGGCTCTGACCGCTTATCGGGTCCTCTGTCTGGGGACCCCCTGCGAAAATGGCAAGCTGACCGCTCCCTCCCTTTCCGTAGAAACACTGGCCACGCTGGCGGACTATGTGCTGGTGGAGGCCGACGGTTCCCGGCAGCTGCCTTTGAAGGCCCATGATGCCCACGAGCCGGTGATCCCCGCCGTCAGCCGTCAGGTGATCTGCGTGGTGGGGGCATCCGGTTTCGGGAAACCCATCCGGGAAAGCGTCCACCGGCCAGAGCAGTTCTGCGCCCTGACCGGCGCCGCTGCGTCAGACCCCGTCACGCCGGAACAGGCCGCAAAGGCCATTTTGGCGGAGCGGCTGTGCGATACCATGTTCCTGAATCAGATCGACACGGAGACCCAACGGTCTCTGGCGGACCGCTTCGCCGCGGCGCTGGGCGGCTCCGGTCTCCGGATCGCCGCCGGGAGTCTTCGGGCCGGGAGCGGCTGGCTTTACCCGGATATCTGAAAAATATGACAGGCCCACTGTCCCCACATTCTGCTGCGAAGCCGCATTTTCTTCGCAAAAGTGCAAACATTTCCACAGAATCATTGATTTTCGCAAACGTTTTCTCCTGTGAATTGCATAAAAATACCTGCAAGGGGTTCACAGCTAACTGGTTCCATGGTATAATTTGACACGTTCTTAACAATATTTCCGCTGCCTTTATCCGCCGCGGAACGATCCTGAACGGAGAAAATGCCATGGAACACCATGAAAAAGCAGGATGCCTGTTTCCTAAAATCGGTATGCGCAACGTCAAGACCGCCCTTGCGGCAGCTCTGTGCGCGCTGGTTTACTATTTTCTGGACCGCAACCCCACCTTCGCCTGCATCGGCGCCATTTTCGGCATGGGCAGCAGCTTTATGCAAAGCCGACTTCACGGCGGCAACCGCTTCTTCGGCACAATGGTAGGCGGTTTTATCGGCATGGGGCTGTTTGCCATTTACATGGAGCTGTTCCCTGACGGCAGCAACGCCTGGGTCCTGATCCCCTTGACCTTCGTCGGCGTGATCATTTTGATCCTGCTGTGCCAGCGCATCTGGGTGGGCGGCGTACAGCCCGGCGGCGTGGTGCTGTGCATTCTGCTGTTCAACACCCCCACGGACACTTATATCACCTACGCCATGAACCGTATTCTGGACACCGGAATCGGCGTGCTGGCGGCGATTTTTGTCAATGGGATGCTGCCCGGCGGCTTCACCTTCTCTTTTATGCACAGGCTCTACCAGCGTCTGGGGATCCGGGACGATGTAGAGGATGAATTCATGGCCAAACCCGCCGTCTGAGCGATCAGAGGCCGCTCCTTCCAAACGGATCCATTCGCGCAAATGCAAATATGCAAGAAGTACCGCTCCCCTGCTGAGAAAACGTTCAGCAGGGGAGTTTTCTATCTACGCCCCCAGGGTTTGACCCGTAAATTCCGTGTGAAACCCGAAAAAGAGGAAGTGCACTTCATGGAAGCCCACTTTCACCTGACATAGAATCTCGGTATCAGTCAGATATACGGAGGTTTTGACGAATGAACGGGTATAAAGAGTCACTTCGGCAGTACTTTTCTGTACAGGTGAAAGCGCTTCGCAAGAAGCGGAAGCTGACCCAAGAGGAAATGTCCGAGCAGTTACATATCACGGTTCGGGCCTATGGCGATTTAGAGCGCGGCTGCAGTTGTTGTTCTGCAATCGCTCTCTTATTCTTTTTACTGATGCTGGAGCCAGATGAGCTGGCGGCGTTTCTTGCGCAGATGAAAAAGCAGTTCCGGGATCAGGATCAGCAGGAGGTCGCATAGACCCCTTTTTGCAGTATTTCTGTATCTGAAAATATGGGGGGGATTTAGAATATGACCAGTCGCAAGCGTGTGCTATTGGCCGACGGCAGCGAGGAATTTCGCTGGTTGATGTGGAAAAATGTGGCAAATCATGATTTTTTCTCCCTCGCAACCGTCGGCAGTGGCCGCGATGTTTTATTATGTATGCAAAAACAGACTGCCGATCTGCTGCTGATGGACACGGCGCTGCCGGATGTCTGCGGTCTAACCGTGTTGGATGAGTTACAGCGCCGGGGAACTGCCCCGCAGAGGGTCATTCTTCTCTCCAGCATCGTTTCTGAGCAAGTCACCGATCAGGCCTTTGCTCTGGGCGTCTCACAGTTTATTCCAAAGCCGTTTCATACCGATCTGCTGTTTGATGCCATGTACGAACTGTTTCCCGGCTGTTCCTGCGGTCATTGGCCGCATAGTCCTCAGTAGGATACAGATGGTCCACGCCCTCAGAAAATAAAAAAACCCCAACGGGCACCGCAAACGCGATGACCCGCCGGGGGATCTCCGGAATCAGTCGTCGCCTCCGTCAAAGGGAGCCGCATGATCCGGACTTTTTACTTTTCAAAGACGGGGATCAATCCACCAGACCGGCGGTGATGATGGCCATGGAGTAGACCTCCAGAGCGTTGCAGCCGCGGGACAGGTCGTTGATGGGAGCGTTCAGACCCTGCAGGATGGGGCCGTAAGCGTCGAAGTTACCCATGCGCTGGCAGATCTTGTAGCCGATGTTGCCGGCGTTGATGTCGGGGAAGATGAAGGTGTTGGCATGACCGCCCACGGAGCTGGTGATGTGCTTGGTCTTGGCCACCACGGGAGACACGGCGGCGTCGAACTGGAACTCGCCGTCCACGGGAACGTCGGGCATGGCAGCCTTGGCCTTCTCGCAGGCGTTGCGCATCTTGTCCACGTCCTCGCCCTTGCCGGAACCCAGAGTGGAGTAGCTCAGGAAGGCCACCTTGGGATCAATGCCGAAGACCTTGGCGGTACGGGCAGTCTCAACGGCGATCTCCACCAACTCATCCTCGGTGGGCTTAATGTTGATGGCGCAGTCAGCCATAGCCAGGACCTCGTTCTCGCCGGTGGCGGAAGGACGGACCATAATGAAGCAGGAGGACACGATCTTGCTGCCCGGCTTGGTCTTGATGATCTGCAGGGCGGGACGGACGGTGTCGGCGGTGGAGTAGGTAGCGCCGCCCAGCAGAGCATCGGCATAGCCCATCTTCACCAGCATGGTGCCGAAGTAGTTGGCCTGAGACAGGGACTTGCGGCACTGCTCCTCGGTCATCTTGCCCTTGCGCAGCTCCACCATCAGGGCCACCATCTTGTCCATGTCAGGGAAGATGGCGGGGTCCATGATCTCAGCGCCGCGGATGTTGAAGCCGGCCTCTTCGGCAGCCTTGGTGATCTCGTCGGCGTTGCCCACCAGAACGGGAGTCAGGAAGGTACCGGACAGCAGACGGGCGCTGGCCTCCAGGATACGGGGATCGGTGCCCTCGGTAAAGACGATCTTGCGGGGATGCGCCTTCAGCTTTTTGATCAGAAATTCAAACATGTTGATTCCTCCAGTTTTTAATTCAGGGAACGGGGTTTCAATTCCACTCTTTATTATACACGGTCCACAGCCGGGGTCAATGAAAAAAGTGACGAATTGGGACGTGATTTTTTCCGATTTTTGCGTGTCAACTACGAAATTCGGCAAAAAAGCATCGTTAAAATACATAAAAATATGCCAAGAAGCCAGAAGTTGCTTGACGGGCGAATATAAAAGGGATAATATAAAGCGGTAACAATTTGTTACTTTTTATGGTTCACAAATTTTTAAAGGGCATCTGCCCGCGATACGATAGGAGCATTATGAGTCAAAACACCAAAAAGCCTTATGATCTGCCGGACTGGCCCGCAGAGGCGGAACAGACCCAGGATGCGCCCAGACCCCGCAGAAAGCGGCGCACTCCCGCTGAGCCTGAAGACCTCTGGGGCAAGCTCCGCTTCCGGGCCGGAAAGAAGGTCCGCTGGTTTGGCCGCCGCTGCCGCCGGGTTGTCCGGGAGGCTCAGGCCCATCGGTTCCCGGAGTCCAACCGGAAGCCTCTGCAATTCCTGCTGATGCTTTGGGGGCTGCTGCCCTCCGCTGCCAGCCGGCTGCGGGAGATCCTGCTGGGCCGCCGCAGAGAGCGAAACCTCCGCACCAGCAGATTCGCCGTCTGGTTTGAAAAGGAAAAGCGCCTCCACTCCCTGATGTTCCTGGGAGGAAGCTGTGCGCTGGCAGGCATCATCCTGTTCTGCTCCTTCTTCACCATCGGCACCACCGTCTCCTATGACGGGCAGGTGTTGGGACGGCTGGCTTCCAAATCGGAAGCCGAAACCGTCCGGAAGGATCTGGAAAGCATCACCTCCCGAACGCTTGGAGAAACCTACACCATCGATGATTCCCTGCTGCAATACGATTCCGGCTGGATGCTCCGTCAGGACATTGAGGATAAGGCCGTATACGAAGACCAACTTTCCGACGAGATCGGTCTTGTAACCTCCGCCTACTGCCTGTACGTCAACGATGTACGCATCGGCGCCACCCCCTACGAGGGCGCGTTGGAGGAACTGCTGGACCAGCTGCAGAAGGCGGCCTCCGATGAAGATACCATTTCCTGTGAATTTGCAGAGGATGTTGAGATCCGGCAGGAGTACGTTCCCACCAGTGAGATCATGAACCTGGGCTATATTGCGGAGCTGCTTTACAGCACCAAGACGGCCGAGGTCACTTACGAGGTGAAAAAGGGCGATACCTGGTCTCAGATTGCCGCCAAGAACGACATGTCCTCCGCAGAGCTGCTGGCGCTGAACCCCGGCTACAACATCAATAAGCTTCAGATCGGCGAAGTGCTGACCCTGTCCGCCTCTGTCCCCTACCTGACCATGACTGTGGTAAAGCAGGAACGGTATCTGGATGATGTGTCCTACAACATTGAGTACACCGACAGCGCTGACCTCTATCAGGGCGACTATAAGGTGACCTCCAAGGGTGAATACGGCAAGGCGGACGTGATGGCTAAGGCCACCTATGTCAATGGCGAGGAAACGGAGCGGACCATTCTCTCCTCCGTGACCCTGAAAGAGCCTGTCACCGAGTACCAGCTCCGGGGCACCAAAGCCCGGCCCACCTGGATGCCTACCGGCAGCTTCCGCTGGCCCACCAGTGGGCGGATCAGCTCCTACTTCGGCGGGCGGAAATCCCCCGGCGGCATCGGCTCCACCAACCACAAGGGCATCGATATCGCCGTCCCCAGAGGGACACCCATCTACGCCGCCGATGGCGGCACCGTGACCTACTCCGGCTGGATGAGCGGCTACGGTTATCTGGTGCAGATCGACCACGGCAATGGCTACGTCACCCGGTACGGTCACAACTCCAGTCTCACCGTCAGTGTGGGGCAGCACGTTTACAAGGGCCAGCAGGTGGCCCGGGCCGGCTCCACCGGCAACTCCACCGGCAACCACTGCCACTTTGAGGTGCGGTACAACGGCGTGGCGAAAAACCCGTTGAACTACCTGCCGTAACAAACTGCATTCCAGAAAAGGGAGGACTTTTGTCCTCCCTTTTTCTTGTGTTCCGGGAGCTTTTATGCTATGATATTTTAGTTAAGTTATGTGCTTTTTCTCCCGGCTTCAAGTGGATAAACACATAAGGCCGGGGCTCTGAAAGGAGTGCGAAGTATGAAGTCCCTGAAGGTTTTAATGCTCAACGGCAGTCCCCATGCCAACGGCAACACCGCCGTGGCCCTGCGGGAAATGGAAGCGGTTTTCAAAGAGAATGGCGTCGATGTGGAAACGGTGGTTCTGGGAAACCGGGACATCCGGGGCTGCGTGGCCTGCGGCGCCTGTGCCAAGACCGGCAAGTGCGTCTTTGACGATGGAGTAAACGAGCTGGCCCCCAAGCTTCAGGAGGCCGACGGTCTGGTGATTGCCAGTCCGGTGTATTACGCCTCCGCCAACGCCACGCTGATCGCCTGTCTGGACCGGCTGTTTCACAGCACATCCTTTGATAAGACCATGAAGGTGGGGGCCAGCGTAGTCTGCGCCCGGCGGGGCGGCTGCTCCGCCACCTTTGATGAGTTGAACAAGTATTTCACCATCTCCGGGATGCCGGTGGCCTCCAGTCAATACTGGAACAGTATTCACGGCCGGACGCCCGGTGAAGCGGAGCAGGACGGCGAGGGGCTTCAGACCATGCGGACCCTGGCCCGGAACATGACATTCCTGATGCGCAGCATCGCGCTGGGCAAGGAGCAGTTCGGTCTCCCGGAAAAGGAAGATCGGATCGCCACTCATTTTATCAGATAACTTTAGGAGGATATACCATTTGAAGCGGGAAAATGTACTGGTGTCCGAAGACGCGCTGGCGCGTCAGCGGGAATTTGAAGCAAAGATCAAGGAAATGTTCACTGCCCGGGAAGCCCATCCCGTGGCCTGCGTGGACACCTTTGGCTGTCAGCAGAACGTGGCGGACGGTCAGAAGCTGATGGGGATGCTGGCCGACAGCGGCTTTACCTTTACAGAGGACCCCAAGGAGGCGGATCTGGTGATTCTGAACACCTGCGCCGTCCGGGAGCACGCGGAACAGCGGGTCTTCGGCAATCTGGGCATTCTCACCCACACGAAAAAGGAAAACCCGGAGCAGGTGATCTGTCTGTGCGGCTGCATGGCGCAGGAGGAGCGGGTCTCTCAGCGGGTGAAGGAATCCTACCGTCATGTGGATCTGGTGTTCGGCCCCCATGCCCTGTGGAAGTTCCCGGAGCTTTTGTGGCAGGTCTATGAGACCCGGAAGCGGGTCTTCGCCGTGGACAATGAGGACGGCACCATTGCCGAGGGCATCCCTGTGGTGCGGGAAAAGGGCGTGAAGGCATGGGTCAGCATCATGTACGGCTGCAACAATTTCTGTTCCTACTGCATCGTGCCCTATGTCCGGGGCCGGGAGCGCAGCCGTGATCCCCAGTGCGTTTTGCAGGAGGTCCGGGAACTGGTTGCCGCCGGTTACAAGGACATCACTCTGTTGGGGCAGAATGTCAACTCCTACGGCAATGATCTGGATCTGGAATACCATTTCCCGGATCTCTTAGAGGACATCGACAAGATCCCCGGCGAATACTTGATCCGCTTTATGTCCAGCCATCCCAAGGATGCCACCAACCACCTCTTTGACGTGATGGCCAAGTGCTCCCATGTGGCAAAGCAGCTCCACCTTCCCTTCCAGTCCGGCAATGACCGCGTACTGAACGAGATGAACCGCCGCTACACCCGGGAGAAATATTTAGAGGAAATTCGCTACGCCAAAAGCGTAATGCCCGGTCTGGTGCTGACCTCCGACGTCATCATCGGTTTCCCCGGTGAGACGGAGTCGGAGGCCATGGACACCGTTTCTCTGGTAGAGGAAGTGGGCTTCGATGCTTTGTTTACGTTTATCTACTCCCCCCGGCCCGGCACCAAGGCGGCGGCTATGCCGGACCCCGCCACCCGGGCCGAAAAGCAGAAGTGGTTTGATAAGCTGCTGGAGGTCCAGAATGCCAATTCCGCCAAGCTTCACGCCGCCTATGTGGGTAAGACCGTCCGGGTGCTGGTGGACGGCGAGAGTGACGATGAGAACTTCCCCCTTGCCTCCCGCACTGAGGGCAACCGGCTGGTGCGGCTGAAGGGTGACAAGAGTCTGATCGGCAGCTTTATTGACGTAAAGGTAACGGACAGCAACACCTGGGCGCTGTACGGCGAGCCGGTGTAACATTCCCTAAATAGGCTTTGCCTATTGGAATACACCCCCCCATACTCTTTTCCTCTTGCGGAAAAGAGTATGCGCCGTGTGCGGTGAAAGAGAAAAGACGCTTTTGTCCAAACTTGCGGCAAGCGCAAGTTTGGGGAATGCGGTTCTCAACTGTTCTGCCCAAAGACTTGTCAGTCCCTGCGTAGCACGGGCGGGGTGCGGAACTTATCAAGTCTTGTACGCCGTGCTGATAGTCACATGAAGCCTCGGGGTGCAAATAGGACACCCTCTGCTTCTCTTTCCGCTGCCGCTCCTGCTCATTTGCAGAGCAGGGTAGTGCGTAGCGAAGCGGAACGCACGGGAGTAGAAATACGCCGATTCAGTTTTGCACCTCGTTGTGCGACGGACTTTCTGGTGCGGAGACGCAGTTCTGGAAAGAACGAGCATAGCGCAGCCGGTATGAGAGTTGCGGGCTTAGTCGGCAGTGCGTGGCGGCCAGCCCTCGTTTTGGGTGATTTGACACGGAGGTGTCAAATCATCCCTCAGCGTCTTTTCTTTTGACCATGAATGGCCGTTTTCTTTTCCGCAAGAGGAAAAGAAAATGGGGATTCAATTCTGCATGGTATCACCATGCTTTCCCGTGCCGCAAAGCGGCACACGCGTATACGATTTGGTAAAATAAAACAGAAACATTTGCTGAAAGATAAAGAAAGAGGTATTTTTATGGCGGAACTGACCCCCATGATGAAGCAATATCTGGAAATCAAGAAGGACAACCCGGATTCCATTCTGTTTTTCCGTCTGGGGGACTTCTATGAGATGTTCGCCGACGATGCCAAACTGGCCTCCAAGGAACTGGACCTGACCCTGACCTCCCGGGACCACGGCAAAAACGCCAAGCCGGAGGAAGAACGGGTCCCCATGTGCGGCATCCCCTATCACGCCAGCGAGTCCTATATTGCCCGTCTCATCGCCAAGGGCTACAAGGTGGCCATCTGCGAGCAGATGGAGGACCCCGCCACCGCCAAGGGGCTGGTGAAGCGGGATATTATCCGGGTGGTGACCCCCGGCACTGTTATCGACGCCGCATGTCTGGATGATAAGTCCGGCAACTACCTCTGCGGCATTTATCTGGACAGTCAGGGAGGCGGCGCGGCCTTCTGCGACCTCTCCACCGGCGAGACCCACCTGACCGCCTTCGCCGGCAAGGATGCACTGACCCACATCATCAACGAGCTGGGTCGGTTCAATCCCGCCGAGGCCATTCTCAGCGACGGGGCCTACAGCGAACAGGCGCTGACGGAGGTCCTTACCGACAAATTCCACTGCCGCTATGAAAACGGCGGTGAGCGCCGGTTCCGGCTGGCGGAGGCAGAGAAAAACATCCGCGCCCAATTTGGTGAGGAAGCCTTTTCCAGGCTGCCTGCCGGGGAGCCTGCCGCCGCCATGGCTCTGGGCGGTTTGCTGAACTACCTCTACGAGACCCAGAAAACCGACCTCTCCCACATCCGGGAGCTGGATTACTACCGTCAGGGCCGGTTTATGGAGCTGGATCTGGCCGCCCGCCGGAATCTGGAGCTGACAGAGACCCTTCGGAGCAAGGAGAAGAAAGGCAGCCTCCTCTGGGTGCTGGACAAAACCAAGACCCCCATGGGCGGTCGAATGCTGCGAAGCTGGTTAGAACGCCCCCTCCTGTCCGTGACGGATATTGACCGCCGCAGCAGCGCCGTGGCTGCGCTGGTGGATGACACCATCCGCAGGGAAGAACTCATCGCCGGAATGACCGGCCTTGGAGACATGGAACGGCTCATTGGCCGCATCGTCTATGGCACCGCCGGTGGCCGGGACTTGACCTCCCTCCGCGCCGCCATGGAAAAGCTGCCCAACCTGAAGGAACAGCTTTCCGGGTTTTCCGACCGCCGTCTGACCGAACTGACCGCCGAGCTGGACACGCTGGACGATATCAGCGGGGACATTGCCGCCGCCATCTGTGACGAGCCGCCCTTTTCTGTCCGGGAAGGCAGCATCATCCGGGATGGCTTCAACGAAGAAGTGGACCGCCTGCGGCACATTCTGAAAAGCGGCAAGGGCGTTATGGCGGAGATGGAGGCCAAGGAGAAGGAAAAAACCGGCATCCGCACCCTGAAAATCGGCTATAACAAGGTGTTCGGCTACTATATTGAGGTCTCCAACGCCTTTAAGGAGCAGGTGCCGGAAACCTATATCCGCAAACAGACCTTGGTAAACGGCGAGCGGTTCATCACACAGGAACTGAAGGATCTGGAACATGAGATCCTGACGGCCTCCGAGCGGGTGGTGGCGCTGGAATATGAGCTGTTCTCCGCCCTGCGCCAGCAGATCGCGGACAACGCCGGGCGCATCCAGAAAACCGCCGCGGCGGTGGCGGAGTGCGACGCGCTGTGCTCCTTTGCCTCCGTAGCAGTCCACAACAATTTCTGCCGTCCGGAGGTGGACGAGTCCGGGGTCATTGAGATCCGAGAGGGTCGTCATCCGGTGGTGGAAAAGGTGCTGAAAGACGCCCTGTTCGTCCCCAACGACACGTTTATGGGGGAAAAGGAGGAGCGGGTGGCTATCATCACCGGCCCCAACATGGCGGGTAAATCCACCTATATGCGGCAGGTGGCCCTCATCGTCCTCATGGCCCAGATGGGCAGCTTCGTCCCCGCCAAATACGCCCATATCGGCGTGGTGGATCGGATCTTCACCCGCATCGGCGCCAGTGACGATCTCTCCGCCGGACAGTCCACCTTCATGGTGGAGATGACGGAGGTCTCCGATATTCTCCATCAGGCCACCAAAAATTCTCTTCTGATCCTGGATGAGATCGGCCGGGGCACCTCCACCTTTGACGGCATGGCTATCGCCCGGGCGGTGCTGGAATACTGCGCCGACAAAAAGACCCTGGGGGCCAAAACTTTGTTTGCCACCCACTATCACGAGCTGACAGAAATGGAAAACACCCTCCCCGGCACGGTGAACTACAACATCGCCGTCAAGCGCCGGGGGGAGGATATCATCTTCCTGCGGAAGATCATCCCCGGCGGCGCCGACCGCAGCTACGGCATCGAAGTCGCCAAGCTGGCGGGTCTGCCGGAGAAGGTGGTCCAGCGGGCCAAGGTCATTCTGAAGGAGCTGGAGGACGAAAACGGCGTACAGTACGTGGCCACCCGGAAAGAGACCGATCAGGTCTCGCTGGACGCCATGAGCGAGGGCGAAGTGCTGGACGCCATCCGCCGCTGCCAGCCGGATACGCTGACGCCCATTGAGGCCATGAGCCTGCTGTATGAGCTGAAACAGAAACTCAGTAAGTGAGTGCTGCTCCCGCAGAAGGGCATTCTTCAAAATAGGCTTTGCCTATTGGAATGCACCCCCCATTCTCTTTTCCTCTTGCGGAAATGAGAATGCGCCGTGCATGGTGGAAGAGAAAAGGCACCGAATCCAAACTTGCACATTTGTGCAAGTTTGGGGAATGCGGTTCTCAACTGTTCTGCTCAGAAATTTGTTTTCTGCTTCGTGGCACGGGCGGAGTGCGGATTTCATTCAGTCTTGTACACCGTGCTGATAGTCACATGAAACCTCGGGATGCAAATAGGACACCCTCTGCTTCTTTTTCCGCTGCCGCTCGTGCTCATTTATAGAGCAGTGCAGCGCTTAGCGAAGCGGAAAGTGCGGAAAGAGAAGCAGGTCAAGTCCGGTTTTGCAGCCCGATGAATGCCACGCCACCAAATGCGGGGACGCACTTAGGTCATTTGGAGACTTTCAGCGCAGCCGACAGAAGGACTCCGGGGCTGCATGGCAGTTCGTGACGGCGGACCCCTCGTTTTGGGTGAGTTGGCCTTTTGCAGGCCAACTCATCCCTGACATTTTTTCTTTTCCACCGTACACGGCGCATTTTCTTTTTGATGTCTCAAAAAGAAAATGGGGGGTGTAATCCTGTGCCGCATAGCGGCACCTCCTGCGGCGATTCGCCGCACATTCTGGGTCCTCCCTTTCAGGGAGAACCATTCAAAGGAGCCTGACCAATGGCCAAACGTAAATCCGCCTCCTATATGACCCCCGGTGAGCAGATCGCCGGAACTGTTTTCTTTGTGATCTATCTGGTGGTGCTGCCCTTTGCCACAGCGCCCCTGTTCCGATTGGCGGAGCGGCTGCTGGATGCCAGCGTTTCGCCCTCGCTGCAAAATGCCATCTATTATTACACACTGTTTGCCGTTACGCTCATCATTTTTCACAGCTTTCTGGGCCGCACCACTCGGAATTTTGCGGACAACTTAGGCAACGCCTGCAAGTCGATCTTAGTGGGACTCATCGCTCTGTACGGCCTCAATGAGTTAGTCTACCGGCTGACCCGGATGCTGGTGAACAACCACACCAACCTGAATGACACCACTATCTCCGCCCAGATCCATGACGCCCCCAGAGTAACGCTGCTGATCGTAATTTTCCTGGCTCCCTTCGTGGAGGAAGTGCTGTTTCGCGGGCTGGTATTCGGCAATCTGAAAAGCAAAAGCCGGACGGTGGCCTATGTGGTGAGCTGTCTGCTGTTCGCTCTGCTCCATGTGTGGCAGTTTGCCGTAGTGCGGCAGGACATCACCTATTTCCTGCTGATGGTGCAGTATCTGGTGCCGGGTCTGGTGCTGGCCTGGGCCTATGACCACACCGGGACCCTGTGGAGCTCCATTCTGCTCCACGCCGCCGCCAATGCCCTTCATGTGTTGGCAGGTATGTGATACCCTATATAGAATCGAGCGTGGAGTTCTGTGAGTTTTTTTGACGTGTTTTCTGAAATGCTGGTCATTCTCTTCTGCATGGCCGCAGGTTTTCTCGCCCACAAGCTGGGATATCTGAGCAAGCAAACGGATCAGAAGCTTTGCCGTTTGCTCCTGGGTATCATTGTGCCTTGCCTGATTTTAGGCTCCGTCTCCGCTGGAGATACCCTGCCCAGTACCGAGGAAATTCTTTCCGTTTTAAAGGTAGCAATCGTTTATTATGGGCTGGGTTTCTGTGCCGCTACCTTTGTGCCCCACCTGTTGGGTGGAACAGTCAAGCAGCAGTGTGTCTGGCGCTATTCGTTGATTTTTTCAAATATGGCCTTTATCGGCTATCCGGTATCGGTCGCTCTCTTTGGTCAGGAGGCACTGTTCTATGCCGTGATCCTGGTCCTGCCCTTTAACCTGCTGTCCTATTCTCTGGGTCCCTTGATGCTGGCTGGACAGGCAAAGTTTCGTTGGCAGCAGTTGCTATCGCCATGTATCGTTGCCTCGGTGATCGCCTTGATGGTGGCCCTGTTCCACATCAATATGCCAGCCTTACTTGGGGAGTGTCTGAACTTTACAGGCAGCCTGACAACCCCCTTATCCCTCTTATTGGTCGGTTCTCTGCTGGCAGATTTGCCTTTTGGGCGGGCATTTACTTCACCCCGGCTGTGGGCTCTGGCGGCCTTCCGACTTCTGATCCTTCCCATTATGCTGTGGCTGCTCCTGAAGTGGACCGGTATCGGCACACCTCTGGTGGCTAATATCGCCGTGATCCTCATGGCCATGCCCACCGCCCTCAACGGCAGTATGCTGGCCATGGAATACGGCGGTGACACCGAATGTATGGCCCAGAGCATTTTCCTGACCACCCTGATGTCTATTATCACCATTCCCGTTTTGGCAGCATTGCTGTAAGGAGAGATCGTATGCCTCACATTCAACAATTATCGTCTCATGTGGCCGACCTGATCGCCGCCGGCGAGGTGGTGGAGCGCCCCGCCTCTGTTGTAAAAGAACTGGTGGAAAACGCCATCGACGCCGGAGCCTCCGCCATTGTGGTGGAGATCCAGCGGGGCGGCATGGGCCTGATCCGGGTGACGGACAACGGCTGCGGCATCGCGCCGGAGGAGCTGCCCACCGCCTTTTTGCGCCACGCCACCAGTAAGCTCCGGACAGCGGGGGATCTGGCCAAGATCGGGACCCTTGGCTTCCGGGGCGAGGCTTTGGCGGCCATTTCCGCCGTCAGCCGGGTGGATGTGCTGACCCGGCGGCCGGGGGATACCACGGGTTCCGCCATCCATGGCGAGGGCGGGCACATGGAGCCTGTCCGGGAGGAGGGCGCCCCGGAGGGCACCACCATCCGGGTGTCGGATCTCTTTTACAACACCCCTGCCCGGTTGAAATTCATGAAGAAGGACAGTGCCGAGACCGCCGCCGTGGCGGGGCTGATGCAGCATCTGGCGCTGAGTCACCCGGACGTTTCCTTCAAGTTCATCAAGGACGGGCAGGAGTCCCTTCATACCCCCGGAGACGGCAAGCTGGAATCCGCCGTGTACGCCGCCTTGGGCCGGGAATTCGCCAAAACGCTGGTGCCGGTACAGGGCCGGGGCGGGGACATCGAGGTGCGGGGCTTTGTGACCGCTCCCGTCAATGGCCGCGGCTCCCGCTCCATGCAGGTATTTTTCGTCAATGGCCGGTTCATCAAGTCCCAGCTTCTGACCGCTGCTTTAGAGGAAGGCTACCGGAATCAGCTTCTCAAGGGCCGGTTCCCCGGCTGTGTGCTGGAGGTGCTGCTGCCGGTGACGGCGGTGGACGTGAACGTCCATCCCGCCAAGACCCAAGTGAAATTTGCCAAGGAGCATGACGTATTTGATGCTGTGTTCCACACGGTCATGGACGCGTTGGATGCTCGCGGTGGGGCTGTGACGAAGCCGGCTCCCCCGCCGGTCCGGGAGACTCAGAATCCCAGGCAGGACTTTTTTCAGTCCATGGACGCCAAGGCGTACCGGGAACAGGGGACGAAACCCACCCCCACGCCTACTGTTGTAAGATCCCCCGCTCCGGCCCAGCCGCCCAAGGCGGCCCAACCCGCTTTCCGTCCGCAGCCGGTGTCACCGGCTGCGCCTGTCAAGCCCTCCTGGAACACGGAATGGAGCTCTACCGCCAAGGTAGCTGACAGCGTTCCGCCCATCTGGCCGCCTCGTGGGACTGTTCAGGCAGCGCCTGCCAGCGCCCTGGGAAAGGCCCCCGCCTCCGTGACCGCCAAGCCTGCGGAGCCTGTGGTTCCCGTGCCGGAAAAGACGGTGGAACCCGCCCCGGCCCCTAAGTCCTTTGTTCCGGCCATTCCCGCCGTCCCGTCCCAGCAGACTGCCATGGAACTGCCGGGACAGGAAACGGTGCTGCCGGAGGCGGCCCCGTGGCGCATTGCCGGAGAAATTCTGAATACTTACATCATCTGCGAGGATGACGCAGAGACCCTCTGGCTCATCGACAAGCACGCCGCCCATGAGCGGATGAACTTTGACCGGCTGATGACCTCCAAGGAGCCGCCCATGCGGCAGACCCTTTTGCAGCCCATCGCCGTGGAACCCGGCAAGGAGGACGCCGCCCTGCTGCTGGACAATCTGGAGCTGCTGGAACAGTTCGGCTTCGGCTGTGAGGATTTTGGTGACGGCGCAATTCTGGTGCGGGAGGTCCCGGCGGATTTGGACGCGGCGGACACCGCCGCCACGCTGGAGGAATTTGCACAGAATCTCCGCACAGGCCGGAATCTGGACGAAAAGCGGGAGGCGCTGCTGCACACCATGGCCTGCAAGGCCGCCATCAAGGGCGGCTGGACCAGCGACCCCGCCGAGTTGAAGATCTTGGTGGAAAAGGTGCAGAGCGGGGAGGTCCGGTACTGCCCCCACGGACGGCCCGTAGTGGTGAAGGTCACGAAATACGAGCTTGAAAAGCTTTTCAAGCGGGCCTGAGAAGGGAAATTTCAAACAGCCAAAAGCCACCGCCGTCGCGGCGGTGGCTTTTCAACGAAAGGATGCAACAAGCATGGATATGATTCAAACGCTGGCGCAGGAGCTGAATAAGGACCCCCGGCATGTGGAAAACGTGGTCCGGCTGCTGGACGAGGGCAACACGATCCCCTTCATTGCCCGCTACCGCAAGGAGCTTCACGGTGCCATGGACGACACCTCCCTCCGGACGCTGGAGGAACGGCTCCAATACCTCCGCGGGTTGGAGGAACGCCGGGATACGGTGAAAAAGTCCATCGAGGAGCAGGGCAAGCTGACGGAGGAATTGGCCGCCGCCATCGACAGCGCCCAGACCTTGGCAGAGGTGGAGGATCTCTACCGCCCCTACAAGCAGAAACGCCGCACCCGCGCCACCGTAGCCCGGGAAAAGGGTCTGGAACCGCTGGCCGCGCTGTTATTTGCTCAGGAGCGGGACTGTCCCCGTCCGGAGGATGCGGCGGCGGGCTTCATCGATTCGGAAAAGGGCGTGGAGACGGCGGCGGACGCTCTGCAAGGAGCCAATGACATCATCGCCGAGTGGATCAGCGATGATGCGGTCATCCGCAAGTCCCTGCGGGAGCTGTTGGAGCGGCGGGGTGCTCTGCGTTCCCTCGCCGCCACGGAGGAGGACAGCGTTTACCGCCTGTACTACAATTTTGAGCAGTCCCTCAGCCGCTTGCAGGGTCATCAGATCCTCGCCATCAACCGGGGTGAAAAAGAGGAAAAGCTGAAGGTCACTGTCCTGCTGGATCGGGAGCTGGCACTGCCGCTGCTGCGACGGAGTGTGGTAAAGCCCGGCTCTGCCGCCATGGAGTTTGTGAAGACCGCTGCCGAAGATGCCTATGACCGGCTCATTTTCCCCTCTCTGGAACGGGAAATGCGGACAGCACTGACGGAAAAGGCCAGCGAGGGCGCCATCGGCCAGTTTGCCCTGAATCTGAAGCCCCTTTTGATGCAGCCGCCGGTGAAGGGCAAGGTCACCATGGGTCTGGACCCCGGCTACCGCATGGGCTGTAAAGTCGCGGTGGTGGACGGCACCGGCAAGGTGCTGGATACCGCCGTGGTCTATCCCACCTACGGGGAGCGGCAGAAGAATGAGGCCATCGCTACCCTCAGCAAGCTGATCGCCAAGCACGGCGTGGAGCACATCGCCATCGGCAACGGCACCGCCAGCCGGGAAACGGAGCAGATGGCGGTGGAGCTGATCCGGCAGGTGAATGAGGCCGGCGCCCACGTCAGCTATATGATCGTCTCGGAAGCGGGGGCCTCGGTGTACTCCGCCAGCAAGCTGGCCGCCGAGGAATTCCCCCAGTACGATGTGAACCTCCGCTCCGCCGTTTCCATCGCCCGGCGGCTGCAGGACCCCCTGGCGGAACTGGTGAAGATCGACCCCAAGGCCATCGGCGTGGGGCAGTATCAGCACGATATGCCCCAGAAGCGGCTGGATGACGCTCTGAACGGCGTGGTGGAGGACTGCGTCAACGCCGTAGGCGTGGATGTCAACACCGCATCCCCCTCCCTTTTGCAGCGGGTGGCGGGACTGAACGGCACCACGGCGAAAAACGTGGTAATCTATCGGGAGGAAAACGGCGCGTTCACCTCCCTCGCCCAGATCAAAAAGGTTCCCAAGCTGGGGCCCAAGGCCTTCCAGCAGTGCGCGGGCTTTTTGCGGGTGCCGGAGAGTAAAAGCGTACTGGACAACACCGCCGTCCACCCGGAATCCTATGACGCCGCCAAGGCCCTGCTGGAGCTGACAGGCCACACCTTAGCGGATGTGAAGAACGGAGCCATTTCCGACCTTCCCGCCCGCCTCGGCGCTTACGGGGAAGAAAAAGCGGCGGAGGAGATCGGCGTGGGCGTCCCCACCCTGCGGGACATCGTATCCGAGCTGCTGAAACCGGGGCGGGACGTCCGCGATGAGCTGCCTAAGCCCATCCTCCGCACGGACGTGCTGGAAATGAAGGACTTGAAGCCCGGCATGATCCTCACCGGCACGGTGCGGAACGTCATCGACTTCGGCGTGTTCGTGGATATCGGCGTCCATCAGGACGGTCTGGTGCACATCTCGCAGGTGTGTGACAAATTCATCCGGCACCCCTCCGAGGCGGTGTCCGTGGGGGATGTTGTGAAGGTGGTCGTTCTGGAGGTGGACGAGAAGAAAAAGCGCATCAGCCTTTCCATGAAGCAGGCGAAATAAATTTTTTCCATGTAAAATTCAAATCATCAGGAGAGTCGGCGGTCTTTTGGCCGCCGGCTCCAGCGTGTCGAAAAAGTCTTTTCTCCCCGCTGAGCAAGTTTTCAGAGCTTCATAAAAGTTCTGAAAACTTAGGATTTTAATGGCGAAGAAATACGTTGCCGACCTAACCGGTTTCCGGGCGCAAGACGCCCGGAAACCGGGAGCCTTCCTCGAAACAGCCCTCGCTTCATCCGCCACTGGCGGCGCTTCGCCTGTTTCCCCTTCTTGGGTTATCTCCGCGCTAAGAGCCGCCTTGCGGCGGTTGCGCTCCGAAACGCGTCTGCGGGTGCAGTCCCGCGCACACCCTTCACCCGCAAGGGGTATGCATCATCCGTAAAGCGGCGGAGCCGCTAACGGCTGACCTACCTTACCGTCGCGGAAAATTTATCACTTTATCGACAGCCTCAGCCGGCGGCCTTTGGCCGCTGGCTCTTTTTTCGGACAAACCACCCCCGGCGCGTCTTGACGGGCAAAATCCCGCATAGACTGTCCCGAAAGGGGCGATTGGATGCTGGAAGTGCTGAATACCCTCCTGTGGGGGCCGGGGACGCTGGCGCTGATCTTAGGGACCGGGGCGTGGCTGACCCTGCGGACAGGGGGCTTTCCCCAGCGGAATTTGGGGCGGGCCTTGGCCCTGTCTTTAGGGAGGGAGGCCCGGCGGAAGGGCCGGGGCGGCGTGTCCCCCTTCGGCTCTCTGATGACAGCGCTGGCCTCCACGGTGGGCACCGGCAACATCGTGGGCGTGGCGGCAGCGCTGGTATCCGGCGGGCCGGGGGCGCTGGTGTGGATGGAGCTGGCGGCGTTGCTGGGACTGGCGTCCAAGTTTGCCGAATGTATGCTGGCGGTGAAATACCGCCATGTCCGCCGGGATGGCACTCACTGGGGCGGGCCTATGGCAGTGATGGAGACGCGGCTGGGTCCGGCTGGGGCGGTTTTTGGCCGCTTTTACGCTTTGTTCGCCCTGCTGATGGCCTTTGCTATGGGGGCGATGGCCCAGTCCGGGGCCTTAGCGGACACCTTCTCCGCCGCCTTCACCCTGCCCCGCTGGCGGGTAGGACTGGTGACGGCGGCGCTGGCTCTGACGATCTTATTGGGCGGCATCCGCCGCATCGCGGATATTTCCACGGTGCTGGTGCCGGTGATGGCGCTGCTGTATTTGGGCGGTGGACTGGCGGTGATCCTGGGAAACCTCCGCCGCCTGCCGGAGGCGGTGACCCTGATGCTCCGGTGCGCAGTGGCGCCGGAAGCCGCGCTGGGCGGGGCCTTGGGGATCGTCACCCGCCGGGAGGCCCTCCGCTGGGGTGTTGCCCGGAGCGTTTTTTCCAACGAGGCGGGGTTAGGTTCCGCCGCCATCACCGCCGCCTGCGCTGACACGGAGGATCCTGTAAAGCAGGGGCTCATCAGCATGACCGGCGTGTTTTTCGACACCATGGTGATCTGCACCGTTACCGGTCTCGCCATCTGCTGCTCCGGCACGCTGGGAACGGCGGACGGAGCCGGACGCCCCCTCACCGGCGCGGCGCTGACCCTCCGGGCCTTTGAAACGGTGCTGGGGCCGCTGGCCCCGTGGCTCATCGGCGTGGCGTTAGGGCTGTTTGCCTTTACCTCCGTGCTGGGCTGTGCGGTTCAGGCAGAGACAACGGCATCATACCTGCTGGGACCGGAGGCGGTACGGCCCTGCCGGGTGCTGTACGGACTGGCGGTTTTTGTCGGGGCGGTGATCCCCATGGCCACGGTCCTTCAGCTGGCGGATCTTGCCAACGCACTGATGGCCTTTCCGAACCTCGTCTGTCTGTTGCTGCTCTCCGGCGAAATCGCCGGGGAATGCGGGAGAAAGGAACGGTAAAAATGGCAGTCAACAGGAAAGCAAAACGAGTAAGAAACCGGTAAGGAAGAATGTCTCCGAAACCGCAAAGGTTCTGAAAATAACTCCAGTGGTGCAAAAATGCTTTTTTGTGCCGCTGGAGCTGTAAATTTTCTGTGACGGCGTTGCATTTTTGTGATTTCGTGGTATGATAACCGTGGTATAAAATTTTTGAAAAGGACTGATACCATGACAAAAATCGACATCGTCTCCGGCTTCCTGGGCGCCGGTAAGACCACACTCATCAAAAAGCTGCTGGCGGAAGCCTACAAGGGCGAAAAGCTGGTGCTGATCGAAAACGAATTTGGCGAGATCAACATTGACGGCGGCTTCCTGAAGGAATCCGGCATCCAGATCTCCGAGATGTCCGCCGGCTGCATCTGCTGTTCTCTGGTGGGCGACTTCAACAAGGCTTTGAAGGACGTGGAGGCTCAGTTCCACCCCGACCGCATCCTCATTGAGCCCTCCGGCGTGGGCAAGCTCAGCGACGTGATCGTGGCGGTGGAGAACACCGTAAAGGACGTTCCCGAGATGAAGCTCAACAGCTTTGTCACCGTGGCAGACGCCACCAAGGTGAAGGTCTATATGAAGAACTTCGGTGAGTTCTACAACAACCAGATCGAGGCCGCCGGTACCATCATCCTCTCCCGGACTCAGAAGATGACGCAGGAGAAGCTGGAGGCCGCCGTGTCCATGCTCCGGGAGAAAAACGCCGATGCCGCCATCATCACTACCCCTTGGGATGAACTGGACGGCAAGGCCATCCTCTCCGCCATCGAAAAGGTCTCTCTGGCCGATGAACTGCTGGAGAAGATGCGGGCCGAACATGAGGCCGACGAGCACGAGCACCATCACCATCATCACGACGGCGAGGAGTGCGACGATCCCAACTGCTCCTGCCACCACCATGACCATGAGCACGAGGAGCATGAGCATGAACATCACCATCATGACCATGACCACGAGCATGAACACGAACACGAGCATCACCATGACCATGACGAGTGCTGCGGCCATGAGCATGACCATGAGCATCATCATGACCACGGCGAGTGCGATGACCCCAACTGCTCCTGCCATGACCATCACCATCATCACCACGCCGATGAGGTGTTCACCTCCTGGGGCAAGGAGACGCCCAAGGTGTATACGCAGGCGGACATTGACCGCATTCTGACGGCACTGGATTCCGGCGACTATGGCGCCATTCTCCGGGCCAAGGGCATCGTGAACGGCACCGACGGCGCATGGATCGAGTTTGACTATGTGCCGGAGGAGCATGAGATCCGGGCGGGCCATCCCGACTACACCGGCCGTCTGTGCGTCATCGGTTCCAATCTGAAGGAGGAAAAGCTGGCAGAGCTGTTCGGTCTGTAAGCGAAAAAATTCATGGCTGATATTCCTGTATATCTCATCGCCGGTTTTTTGGACGGCGGCAAAACAGATTTTATCAACGGCATTTTGGAGGACGGCTTCGCCCGCGAGGACAAAACCCTCCTGATCTGCTGTGAAGAGGGCGAGTTGGAATACGAGCAGAAGGCTCTGGACAACGTGACCGTGGTCACAGTGGACGAGGAGACCGCTCTCACCTGTTCCCAGTGCAAGGAATGGGAAAAACAGTACAAGCCCAAGCAGGTCCTCATTGAATACAACGGCATGTGGTCCATGGAGCGGCTGTACCGGGAGGTGTTGCCCGCCAACTGGGTTCTCTATCAGGTGATGACCTTTGTGGACGCCAATACCTTTGAGACCTATGCCAAGAACATGGGCCAGATCATGATGGAAAAAATCACCAACGCCGACCTGCTGGTGTTCAACCGCTGCACCGATGAGCTGAAGGCCGCACTGCGGAAGCGGAACCTGCGGATGGTGAACCGCCGGGCGGACATCTATCTGGAAGATCTGAATGGCAACAGCGAGGACTACAACAACGGTGAGGTCTGTCCATTTGATCTGAACCAGCCGGTGATCAACATTCCGGACGATGACTACGGTGTCTGGTATGTGGACGTGATGGATTACCCTGACCGCTGGGCAGGGAAAACCGTTCACATGAAGCTGCTCATGTGCCACTCCAAAAAGTATCCCGGTACCCACTGCCCCGGACGGTTCGCCATGGTCTGCTGTGAAAATGACGTGCAGTTCTTGGGTCTGGTGGCCAAGGGCGTGGATCTGAATAAGTACAAGAACCGGGATTGGGTGGAAGTCGAAGCCCGCATGGCCCTGGAAAACCACCCCGCCTACGGCGGCAAGGGCCCGGTAATGCACATCATCTCCATCAAGCCCTGTGAAAAGCCCGCCAACGAGGTCGTGACCTTCTGATCTACTGATATTCAAAAAGCACGTTTCCTTTTGACAAGGAAACGTGCTTTTCTTCTTGCATACGCTTCTTATATTTGTCACCGTGCAAGCCATTGGCAAATCAACCGTTATTTCAGTGCCGTTGTGCCGCTCAGAATTGCTGAGGAGGGTTTGTTGTTCCGGTATCACCGCGGCCTTGATTTTGCGCAAAATCGCCCTCGTTTTCAATACGATTCGTATTTTTTACTTTTAAATCGACATATTGTATTGTAATTCCGCAAGTTTTTGGGGAATCCCGGTTTTCTTTCCGCTTCGCAAAGCTCGCAAAATTTCGGGAATACTTGCAAATTTCAGGCAAATCCATATAATAGAGGTATTCTGATATGAAAGGACTTTACGTTTTGAAAGAAAAGCGGATCTATAAAAGAGAACTGCCCCTCTGGGGGAGTCTGCTGGCCGCCGTTTTGCTGGCAGGCTGTATCACTTTACTGGCCCTGTGGTGCCAGCCAAACGCCCTGCGGACGGTGCTGGCAGGGTTCAAGGCCCAGCCCCTGCTGATCGTTTTGAACGCCCTCCCCATCGGACTTTTGCTGCTGGCCTTCGCCTTCCTGTTCCGGAATGTCTTTTACAGCGGGGCACTGGTGAATTTCTTCGTCTGCGCGCTGTCCCTTGCCAACCGGGTCAAAATTGAGGTCCGGGATGAGCCGGTGTTCCCCCGGGACTTCTCCCTTCTGAGGGAGGTAGGCAGCGCCATCCAGTCCTATGACATCCGCTATCCGGTGAAGGCCATCGCCGTGGTGGTGCTGACCACCGTGCTGCTTATCGGCCTTGGGGTCCTGTTCCCCAGCCGCCCGGTGTCCTTCGCCGCACTGAAGGCCAAGCTGACAAAACGGGACGCCGTGGCCGTGTTCCCCGGCCGCTGCTGGCCGGAGCGGATCGTGGGCGCGGTCCTCAGCTTCGGCGTTCTGACTGCGCTGCTTTTCACGGTGTACGCCAGCAATACCCTCTACAATTCTTTCCGGGTCAGCAACGCCTACTATGTCCCGTCGGTATTCAACGAGCTTGGTTTCCCCTACTGTTTCTGCCACCAGTTCACCACCTATCCGGTGGACAAGCCGGAGGGCTTTTCCAAGTCTGAGGCCGCCGGTTGGGAGACCGGCGGGCAGACGGGGCTCGGTAAGGACGTCAGCGTGGTCCTCGTGATGAACGAGGCGTTTTCCGACCTCACCGACCAGCCTATGTTCAACTGGGCGGAGGAAACCGATCCCCTGCCCAACCTCCACGCTTTACAGAAGGACCCTCACACTCTTTCCGGTCACATCGTGGTCCCCGGCTTCGCCGGAGGCACCGCCAATACGGAGTTCGATGCGCTGACGGGAATGCAGACCAATGCACTGTCCGTCACCGCCACCTCCGCCATGCGGGTGGTGAACCGGAATCTGGACAGCTTGTTCCGGGTGTTCGGGGCGGATGGCTACCGCACCTCCTTCTACCATCCCGGCGACGCCTGGTTCTATAACCGCGAGAACGTCTACCGCTGGCTGGGGGCGGAGCACGAGGTATTTGCCAAGGACATGAAAGATCTGGAATACAAGGGCCGCTGGGTCACGGATGACTACATGGCTGGTCTGATCGAGGAAGAATTTGAAACGGCGGTCAGCGAGGGCCGCCCCCTGTTCAACTACACCACCACCATCCAGAACCACATGAGCTACACCGCCGACAAGTACGGTGAGGGCCACACGTTCGCACCGGTCTCCACCACGGCGGATATCTCCCCGGAGACCCGCTCCATGCTGGAGGTCTACACCGAAGGCGTCCGGGACGCCGACGCCATGCTGGGCCGGCTGACGGCTTACTTCTCAGATCGTGAGGAGCCTGTGGTGCTTGTATTCTACGGCGATCACCTGCCCTATCTGGGGGACAACCAGAAGGGCTATGCGGAGTTGGGATCTGAGGTGTCCATTCCGGAAAACGAGCGGGAGGACATTCTCTGCTCTTACAAGACCCCCTATGTGCTCTGGGCCAACGATGCCGCCGCAGACACGCTGAACTGGAACGAGGCCGTGGCCGCGCTGGATTTGCCGGAGGACGGCGTTCTCTCTGCTTCCTTTTTAGGCAGCGTCCTGCTGGACCTCACCGGCCGCGCCGGGGAAAGTCCGTGGTTCGACTTTCTCTCCTCCCTCCGGCGGATCGCGCCGGTGGTGCAGAAGAAAACCTATATCCTGGCGGACGGCTCCGTACTGCCGCAGCGAATTTTGAACGAGCAGACGGATGAAGCGTCCATGGAATTAAAAGACGCCGTCCGCAAGTGGCGCTGCTGGAGCTATTACAAGCTGAAATACGCGGACGTGGGTTAGACCCACCGCGAATATATGGAAAAAGCGGTTCCGGAAGTTCCGGAACCGCTTTTTTGTATCAGCTTTTCGCTTCGATCTTCGCTCCGCATTTGGGACAGGTGATAACGATCTTCCCCTTCCCAACCGGCACCCGGCAGATGGCGCCGCATCTGCAGGTGAAGTACTTGTGCTCCTTATCCGCCCGGCGGGCCTTGGCCCCGGCGGCGTTGTTCCGGGCCTTCCAGATCCAGCCCATAAACTTCTGGTTCTCCGCCCGGCGCTTGGTCAGGTTTTTGGAGAACATCCGGAACAGAATAAACACCATCAGCACCCAAAGGAGGGATTCGCAGATCCGGGCGGGGATCCATAGCCGCAGAAGGCTGAAAATCAACTGGGCCACCAGAATCACCAGGTAGCCCCGAAGGAGCGCCTGATTCATCTGATCCATGCCGTTCCGGCCGTACATGAACCGCGCCACCGCGCATCTGAATTTATAGAACATACGCCTGCTGCCTCTTTCCGTCGGCTCCCGCGGAACCGTAACTGTTTTTACCTTACATATTTTAGCGGATAGGTCAGAGAAAGGCAACGGTTTAGCAGCGGAGTTTACAAAAAAGTAATTTCTTTCCAAGTCATTCCGTGTTAAAATGACATACGATATGAAAATACACAAAGGAAGTGTTTGGTTTATGGCAAAGAAACAATTCAAAGCGGAGTCCAAACGGCTGCTGGACCTGATGATCAACTCCATCTACACCCACAAGGAGATCTTCCTTCGGGAGATCATCTCCAACGCCAGCGACGCCTGCGACAAGCTGTGCTATCAGGCTCTGACGGATGACAGCGTGAAGCTGACCCGGAAGGACTTCAAGATCGACCTGTCTGTCAACAAGGACGCCCGGACCATCACCGTTACGGATAACGGCATCGGTATGGACAAGGAGGATCTGGAGAACAATCTGGGCATCATCGCCTCCTCCGGTTCCTACAAGTTCAAGCAGGAGGTGGGAGATGACACCAAGGACACTGACGTGATCGGTCAGTTCGGCGTGGGCTTCTACTCCGCCTTCATGGTCTGCGATCAGGTGACGGTCCGCACCCGGAAATTCGGCAGTGACACCGCCTATCAGTGGCAGTCCTCAGGGGCCGACGGCTACACCGTCACGGAATGTGATAAGTCCGATGCGGGCACTGAGGTCATCATGCACCTGAAGGATGATACAGAGGACGAACATTACAGCGAGTTTTTGGAAGAATGGAAGCTCCGGGAGCTGATCAAAAAGTATTCCGACTACATCCGCTTCCCCATCCGCATGGCGGTCACGAAAACGAAAAAGGTGGCCTCCTGCATGTCCGACAAGCCGGACGAGGTACCCTATGTGGAAATGGAGACGCTGAACTCCATGGTCCCCATCTGGCAGCGGAAAAAGGCCGATGTGAAGCCGGAGGAATATAACGAGTTCTATCGGGAGAAGTTCCACGATTTCGCGGACCCCCAGCGGGTCATCACCGTGTCCGCCGAGGGTGCCGTGACCTACAAGGCCTTGCTGTTCATCCCCGGCGCCACCCCCTTCGACTTCTACACCAAGGAATACGAAAAGGGCTTGCAGCTCTATTCCAGCGGCGTTCTCATTATGGACAAGTGCCCGGATCTGCTGCCGGAGCACTTCCGGTTTGTCCGGGGCGTGGTGGATTCCCCGGATCTGAGCCTGAACATCTCCCGGGAGCTTTTACAGCATGACCGGCAGCTGAAGGTCATCGCCGGAAATCTGGAAAAGAAGATCAAGAGCGAACTGGCCAAGATGCTCAAGGACGAGCGTGAGGCTTATGAAACCTTCTGGAAGAACTTCGGCCGCCAGTTGAAATACGGCGTGGTCAGCGAGTACGGCATCCACAAGGACCTGCTGCAGGATCTGCTGTTGTTCTGGTCCTCCACGGAGAAGAAGCTGGTGACGCTGGATGAGTACGTCTCCCTGATGAAGGAGGATCAGAAGGTCATCTATTATGCCGCCGGTGACACCGTGGACAAGATTGACAAGCTGCCTCAGCTGGAGGCTTTGAAGGATCAGGGGGTGGAGATCCTCTACTTCACAGAGGAAGTGGACGAGTTCGTGGCCCAGACCCTGCGGAGCTACAAGGACAAGGAGTTCCGCTCCGCCATGGACGGTGCATCCGACGAGTCCGCTCAGGAAAAGGCTAAGGAGGAGGCCGACACCCATAAGGATGTGTTTGCCTTCGTGAAGGAGACGCTTGGTGACGCGGTGGCAGAGGTGAAACCCTCCACACGGCTGAAATCGCACCCTGTATGTCTCACCGCCGGCGAGAGCCTGAGCTTTGAGATGGAGAAGTATTTCCAGCTCATGCAGCCTGACAGCAGCATCAAGGCCCAGCGGATTCTGGAGCTGAACACGGAGCACCCGGCCTTCACCGCTCTGGAGAACGCCGTGACCGCCGACCCGGAAAAGGCCAAGATCTACGCCAAGCTGCTGTACGATCAGGCGCTGCTGATCGCAGGACTGCCGCTGGACGATCCCTCCGGCTACACGGATCTGGTGTGCGGACTGATGAAGTAAGTCTGATAAGCAAAACCTTGCCTCCGGCGTGTCTTACAAGACACGCCGGAGGCAGTAGGGCGAAAAGGTCTTTTCGCCCTGCTGCCAATATTTTCAGAGCTTTTGTAAAGTTCTGAAAATATTTAATTTAAATAGCGCAGGACACCCTTCTTGGGTTTCCCGCGCACACCCTTCACCCGCAAGGGGTATGCGGCATCCGTAAAGCGGCACAGCCGCTAACGGCTGCCCTACCTTACCGTCG